>ERZ773003.332-NODE-332-length-36068-cov-5.075639_pt1 | contig 36068 bp, 23 predicted proteins | sample MGYA00580668_ERZ773003 | MGnify/ENA primary metagenome ERZ773003 (study PRJEB29015, sample SAMEA2738002) | human oral metagenome | biome: human oral; feature: human-associated habitat; material: dental | place: China | collected 2126 ...
ATACGGAGTTTTTTATAAACTAATAACCACAAACTATTATAATTGTTTATGTTGCTAACTCCCCGATAAATCGGCAGTTTTTTATCGAAGTCTAATCAAAATCCCGTCCCATAATGAAAACTTAAAAATACACCCTAAAAATAAAGAATCAAAGCCTAAAAAACTTAAACAGTATATAAAATATTATGAAAATTGATTGCAAACATAGTACAATAAATCAAGCAGATATGATAAAATGGGAAGGAAATAAAATACGAATTTAAGAATGATAAAAGATACTTGAGCTTACATATTTTTAAAAAAATGTATTAAAGTGAAAATATGCAAACTTGAGAAAGGGGAAGCTATGGAAAAAAACAGAAAATGTTTGAGAATTCTGAGTCTTGCTTTATCGCTTGTACTGGGAGTATTGCAGGCAGGGCTTTTTTTTAATACGGCAAGAGCTCAAAACAGTGCTGCCAACAATAGATTCAATGTAGTTATAGTATCTGATGCCAGCGGCTCTATGCTTAGTACGGATCCTGACGGGTTAAGGTTCGAGGCTATAAATCAATTTACGAACCTGCTTGCCGAGCAGGGAAACCTTCTTGGGGCGGTATCATTTGCGGATAAGATAAATGCAACAGAAGAACTGACAAAGGTAGACACTCAGGAAGCAAAGCAAAAGATAACGGATACTTTGAAGAACACTCCTGCCAAAGGAGATACCAATATCGGAGAAGCACTGCAAAAGGCTGTAGATATGCTTGATAAGGATGGAGATAAGAGTCTTCCTTCTATAATACTTTTTTTAAGTGACGGCAATACCGACCTTAAGGATAAGAAGGATCTGGATAACTCACTTAATATGAAGGCTGAGGCAATACAGGCTGCCAGAGAAAAGAATATAGCCATATACAGCATTTGTCTTAATGCCAATAAAAAAGCGGATGTAAGCGAGATGGATCAGATTTCCAAGGCGACCGGAGGAGAGTTTAGAGAGGTAGGGTCTGCCAAGGATTTGCAGGAGGTATTTAACTCTTTTTACAACCTGATATACGGTACCTCAACCACCCAGCTCTTAGATGCCACCTTTGATGAAAGCGGTATATTGGAGACCAAGTTTGTTGTTCCTGGACTTGGTGTTGAAGAGATAAATATAATAATTTACGGTAAGGTTAAGGAAGTTGAGCTGTATGACGGCAGCGGACAGAAAAAGGAAGTAAGTCCCGTAGAATATAACACCTTTACCATGATAAAAAGTACTCAAGTTTCTGCCGGTGAATGGAAGCTGATAACCAAGGGAACTACAGGCAACCATATAAAGATAAATATGGTATACAATACTAATTTGACTGTAGAGCTAAAAACAGAGGCGCTTGGAAATATAACAAATCCAAAGGACAGTATAAAGTTTGAGGCGTACTTGTCAGCAGGGGATATAAAGGCTGACAGCTCCAATATAGGAGGTTATGAGGGAGAACTTATAGTTTCGGATGCCTACGGAAAAGAGCTTGATAAGTTTCCTATGACTGTAACGGGGGATCATTTTGAGCTTAGCAAAAACTTTGAAAACGGAGTATATTTTGTAAAAGCGCATATAACAGGAAACAGTTTAGATAAAACTTCCGAAAGCCTCGGACCTATAGAAGTATCGGACAAGGCACTTACCGAAGCCGAGAAGAATAATACAGCACCGGTACCGGTTAACGAAAAAATAGAAAAGACCGTATATATAATACCGTTTAGAGATAACACCGTTACCTTCGATCTTAAGGGCTTGGCTAAGGATGCGGAAGATGCCCAGCTTCACTATATGGTAGCCTCAAGCTCATTTATAGAGGGTAAGGACTATAGTTTGGATGAGAACTCAGTATTAAAACTTTATCACTACAGCCTAAGTCGAGGTGATTTTGATATAAAGGCAACAGACAGCAAGGGTCTGTCCTGTAATATCAGTATAGTAGTTAAAAGTATTAATGTAGGCGTGGTAACGGCGGTAGCCGTACTTATAATAGGACTTATAGTACTTGCCGTTATGGGATATCTTGCTTATAAGCTCTGGGGAACACCGTTTGGAGGATCTATTACGGTTACATCAAATAAGGGAAATGATAAGAAAGAGCAGACCATAACTAAGAAAACCGGAAGACTTCCTTTAAGTAAGTTTAGAGTTCATAATATAGGCTTTGATTTGAAAAAGACATATTTTGAGGCAAGCGGAAAGACCTACATATATATGTGTTCCTCCAAGGAATTTTATTGTAACGGAAAACTGACAAAGAAAGCCAGAATTTCCAACAACATAGCTGTAAGTGTGAAGCCGAGCAGGGAGAGTACGGACAGCATAACTGTTTTATACGAATCAAGACTTAAAGAAAGAAGAAATTCAAGGAAGGCAAGAAGATAAATAAAGCACAATGTAACAGTTGTTAAGGACTCATGATCTTAAAAAAGCATTTGTGTAAATTACGGATCGTTACGGGTTTAGCCATATAGCCAAACTGTTACATAAAAATCAAAAGGAGAGTTAGACATGGAATACAACAGATTGTTATTAAGTGCCGGAGGGGGGATTTTTTCCGTAGCACAGCAGGCAAGTCAGGCTAAAAATGTAGCTACAGTATTTATAGGGCTTGGCGGTACCGGAGTGGACTGCCTTGCCACATTAAGAAAAGAAATCAACAAAAGGTTAAAACCGGATGACCCTACAGCACCTATACCAACCTATAACCGTATACAGTTTTTAGGAGTTGATACAGATATAAAGTCCAAGGACATCATAGGAGTTACTAATTTTTTCAGTATCTCCATGAATGATATCAAGGGTACGCTTTCAAATAGAATGGCAATTAATGCAAGATACGATCTTAATTGGCTAAGAAGCTCCGACATACCTGTAGCCGACCTTGGGCTTAACGGTGCGGGAGCCATAAGACAGGTCGGAAGAATGATGCTTATGGACAAGAGTGCATTATTTGTGGAAAAACTTAAAAGTAAGATAAAGGCTGCAAAGGAAGGTTTAGGCTCACCACAGCTTAACATACATATTATTTCTGGAATAGGAGGCGGTACCGGTTCAGGCGCTTTTCTTGATGTGTGCTACCTTGTAAGAAGTCTTGCAAGTGATCCGGCTATAGGTAAGTTTACTTCCTTCGGCTATGTATTCCTTCCTGATGTAAATTTAACAAAACAAATAGACTCCTTAACCGAAGCCTTAATTAAAAGAAACGGTTATGCAGCCTTGCAAGAAATAGATTATTGTATGAATATAGAGCATAACGGAGGAAAATTTTATCAGGAGTATGCCGGTGGAAGAACTGTGGCTTGGGATCAGGATCCGGTGGATATGTGCCACCTTATAAGTGCAACCAATACCTCAAGCGATACGATTAAAAATCCTTACAAGTATGCACAGAGCGTGGTAACTGAGTACATAATGGACTTTTTGATCCAACCTGCAGATCAGGAAAAATTCGGTATCATGTCTCAACTTTCAAACTTTACTGCCAAGGTCGGAGTGGCATCAAGCTCAGTACTCAGAGGTACGAACTTAAGGTACTGCACTCTTGGAGCAGCCTGTGCTACCTTGCCGCTGACAGAGATCAATACCTACCTTGCCTCCCATCTTTTTAAGGAGTTTGTGGAGAATACAAAAAATATCAAGCCCAATGAGCATGATGTAAAGCAGCTTGCTATAGATACACTTGCACCTACAGCCGACTCCGTAGCGGACATTTACTCAAAGCTTTTTGATGAAATAACCTCAGGGGCTGCCGATCTTTATTTTGAAGCCTATGACGGAGCTTATCAAGATCTCCTTCCTGATAATAACGGTCCTTTTATAAATTGGTATGCAGGACAAGAAGATACCAAGATAGGGCAGCTTACACTTAAGGTGGAAAGTCTTATTAAGGGCAATGACGCTTCCTTGATAGAAAGGATAAAGAAGGCGCTTAAGAGAGTTATATGTGGAGATGGAGACAGAACTCCTCCTAAGGGACCGAAATTTGCATATCAGATGCTTTTTGAAGGTTCGGAATTTAACTTAAGCAATATAATTTCAAGTTTGATAGTTGAAAATGAGCAAAAACTTTTAAGAGAGCAAAGACAATTAGAAGATTTGAAGGCTTGTTATGAGGAGTCTGAAGACATATTCCTTGAGAGAAGCAAAAGAAGAATGCTTGATAATGATAAGAAAAGATTTGATGATTATGAGACTGATATGATGAACTATGCAAGTGCAAAGTACAGCATAGAGGTATATAAGAGAATTGCCAATCTTTTGGACACCCTTCAAAGACAGATCAGAGAAGAAAATGATAAGTTCTTTGCAATATTTAAGAGGGTAATGGAGAACTTAAGCTCAACCTTCGAGCTTAACTCCAACTATTTGGAGAGCGTAGACCATCTTGACAACAGCGACAGTTTTTATGTACCTATGATGACCATAGATGAGTTAAAACCTGCCATGGACAGTGCTATTAAGGCGCTTAACTTTGATAAGATGTTCGGAAGTTTCTTAAATGTATTCTTTGACAATGTAGATAAGTGGATAGATGAGAATGAAAATAAAATCTCAAAACTGGTTACGGACTTTTTCATAGGTACGGCATTTGAAGGCTTTGCCAATAAAAATATAACCGATTTCCTCGCAGACAAATACGGAACGACCAATACCACTGTGCTGTCAAATAATATATATAATGATTATATTACAAATTTGGCAAGTAAGTCTCAGGTACTTTTCCCGTTTGATACGGGGCTTACTCAGGTATCAAGCCTGGGATATATTAAGCATATTTCCGCACCTACAGTATCGGCAGAGATACAGAACGCAGCCAATACCTATATACAAATAGACTCAAACTGTGAGGTGAATTCAAGCGACTTGACGGACAGAATTTATATGCTTAATACCGCCTGTGCATTTCCTTTAGGAAGTTACGCACCGGGTACGGATTATGAGCAGGTTTACTTCAACAGCATCGAAGGTTTCGGAAACCACTATTATGAGGGTGAAAGAAGCGGAGGGGAGGGAAGTCTTTTAAAGAATATGATATTTAAGGATTGGAGAAAGCTTCCACCGCTCAGACCTCAAAGTATTATAGATATGAATGTTCCTGCGCCTGAGCGTATGAAAGAGATAGTAAGAAATGCAAGAAACCTGTATGAAAGAGGTAAGGCACTTGGCTTTATAGATGAGGAAAGAAGAATATACTCACTTGATGAAAAGGCTATAAGTGCTTTAGAAGAAAAGACCGCTAAGGCGGCTAAAATCTTAGAAGAGCTTGATAGCGTAAATGCAGTGGAGCTTGATAAAATACTTTCGGAAATAGAAAGAGAAAAAGACATTAAGCCCTCTTATTCAGGATACAGTATATATAACCTCGGCGCACTTGATGAAGAAAGTCAAAAGAGAATAGTGGAAGATTACTTTACCTACTCTCCGGTGCTTAATATAATCGTGCAAAACACACTTAATAATAATGATAAGCTTCAGGAAATCATAAGGCAGTTTGAGAGTATAAAAAAGGAGGCGGCAGTTAAGAACCTCGGACTTATGGATAAGTTTATGCCTGCATTCTTTGAGCCTTTCTGTGCCGGAGTATTTACTTTTGAAGGTATCAATATATATTATAAAAAGGTGCTTACAGGAAGAGAAGAGCTTACAAAGCTCTCAGAGATGGACGAGGATAACAAGTTTTGGAAGATACCTGTGTATCAGGCTTTTATCAACTATCAAAGGCTGTCTCCTGAAATAAAGGATGATATCAAGCAGGATTATACCGCTGTGCTTAAGAGCATGGATGCTGAGAAAAAAGCTGCTGCACAGGAACTTGCAACAAGACTCGGTGAACAGACTGCTACTTGGGTAAGTATAGCTGAAAGCTATGATGAAAAAAAGAACATAATAAGGTTTATAGATAGTCTTAATAAGTCCATGCAGGACTATCTTAATACTATAAAGTATATGTAGTAAATAAAGTATTTTTAATAAGTAAACTAATTCCACTTCATTTTACGGCTGTTGTATCGGTTTTGGCAGACAATACCCGTAAAATGAAGCAAGGAATTAGTTAAGTTATTTTTTAAGAACTACAGATCGGATAAAATAAGCAAGCATTGTTACGGGAGATATTCAAGATGAATAAAAAGAATGTAATCGAACTTAGGCAATATACAAAGGACTGCATAGTGCGTTACTCCTTAAACAGCACCAACTATTTGGGAGAAGAGCCGAGATACCCTATGATCATATGTTATATGGGGGAGGCTTCAACTGCTGCCTATGAGGATGTTTCATCAGAGCTGTATCAATTATGGCCTTCTTTTCATGAGCATATACTTCATTTTTGCATTGACTATAAAGAAGATGAAAGTGCACTGACTTATAAGCTGTTAAGTAAAGAAGGAAGCAGGGACATATCTGAGCAGGAATTGCTTAAAAACCTTAATCTGCTGCATGATGAAGATAGCGGTTTTGAGTCCGTAGACAGAATCAACATGTACTTTATTATGGACAGTTCCAAGGTACTTACATTAGACGAATATCTTAAGCAGCTTGGCTTATACAAGCTTATAAAAGAGAAGTTAAGAAATATAACAGCCAGAGATATGCTGTTTTTGTTGCTTAATGAGGGACTGGACAGAAGTGCCGTTTCTATAAGGATAAAAAACCATCTTGCAAAATACTACGAAGAAGAGGGTCGCAGTATATATAGTATGGACACTGTATTTATAATAAGCAATAAAAGAAGTGACGGGCATATAGTAAGGAATTTTGAGAAAATGTATAGCATAATCTCGTATGTTATTGCCCAGTCCAATCAAAAAAGTGATGCTCATACCATATCAATGCTGTATTCGGGAGGGCTTAAGTGTGTATCTTTTTCAAGAGTATCAAAGCCTCTCGATGACATTTCCCTCGTAATAATACAAAACTTTTTAAGACAATTAAGAGAGCATAACCAAAGAAAGCCAAACACGCAGATACTTGGCGAAAAAAGATTAAAAGAGCTTGCCGGTATTAATGAAGAGGGAGTTTTCAAGTGCATAGAAGACTATATTAATACACATAAAAGCCAATATGAGGTTACAGAGGAGTTTCTTGAATATTTCCCTAGAAAGGAAATGGATGCGGCGGATATCAGCAGGCTTTCCTATGAAGATGCGGACGAGCTTACTATGGGTACGGTAAGCGGATATGTATCCACACTTGTATACAAAGCACTTGGATCCTTTGAGGCACAGGGTGTACCTGAACTTGTGGCAAATTATAGAAGGTATATTAATAAAAGCTGCAAGTCTAAGGAAGAACTCTTGGAGCTTAGAGATAATATAAATACTCTAAAAAGGCTTATTTCCGAAAAAGCCGACAGATTTATCGGAAATACCGGAGTAATAGATGTTGTAAGTAAGAGACTTACCTACGAACTGTCAGATAATCAAAGCATAAGGGAAGAGATTTTTAAAGTTATAGAAGATGAGGCAAGAAACTCACAGGGCTTTGAAAGAAGCTTTGAAGAGCTTATCAATGCACTTGACGAGATGAGAAGCGTAAGTGATACAAGTATAAAATCAATGTACGGCAATATAGCCGACAGATATGTATATGAGAATCTGGAAGGCATCAATGAGGAGTTCAGGAGACTTCGTTCAGATGAAGATTTTTATATGTTTGCAAAAAGGCATATAGGAGAAATAATAAAAAGCCACGATATATTCAGACTTAATTTTGAAGATGAGTTAAGAGAAAGACTTAATAAAAATGATGATCCGACCTATATAGATAATTGGCTTTATTCAAGGCTTACAAGTATAGATGAAGTACCTATATACCTAAGATCCACTTTCGGAACCTTTACTCCTTTAGGCTCTATCTTCTCATTGCGTACAGATACAAGGCTAAGTGATTATATCAGAAAACTTTTGACCGGAACCGATAAGACCACATATTACTACAATACAAGGTCAAACAGCTATGCCATAGCTATGGAGATCTTTAAGGTGGAAGCCAGCAATATAATATCACAGGAGGAGGACAATTAAGCTTATGAGATATATTTGTAAAGAATATGACGGCAGTAAGAGTGTATCAAGTGTATTTCAAAATGATGAGCAGACCTTCCTCACATGGAGCAGTTCAAGCAATGATGACTGCATTATAATAAAAGCCGACTATATGAAGGATATTAATGTGGAAAGGTTTTGTGAAGTTTTAGGTACTGCCTTAAGTAAAGAGGGTATAAAGCTTACAGACCTTAAAGATTTTTTTGAGATAGAAGACAGGGCGGCTCCTTATAATAAACTTTATAAGATTGCCTATGTCGATAAAAGACAGCACGCTTTGGCAGGAGGAATAAATATAAGTGAAAGAGGCTGCCGCTATACAGTACTTGCCTGCGGCTTTGATACAGACAGTGCAGGCAAAGAATTGTGCTATATCGTAAAACCCAATCCAAAGACCATATATGTTCCCTATACGGATATACAATTTGAGCTTAAGATGGATATTTTAGCTGTGGAAAATGACAGATCCGGCAAGGGCGGACTGGCAGGTCTTATGGGTATGTTTAAAAGAAGACAGGAAGAGGAAGAAGCATCCTTTTATAAGATAGAATTTGACAAAGACTACAGCAGTCAATGCAGCAACAACGATCTGTCCTACAGAATAGGAAGTTTTGAAATTCCGTTTACGAAGAAGTTACTTAAAAACAAGCTCTTTTATATAAAAACAGAGCAAAAACCTATAATAATCAATAAGAATGAAGGTCTTAAGCTTATAATAAACGGAAAAGAATATATGTAAAAGCAAATGGAGGAGTTATGCCCGGATATAAATTTAAATGCCCCTATTGTTTTAAGGAAATGACCGACACACAGGTGCATTTCAGATCAAAACGAGTAAGTGAGGATAGCGATAATCCGCTCCCACCTCAATTTTACGGAGATTATGAAGCCTTTATGCTCAATTATACCGGCAGCAATAAGGCTCAGATACAAAGCAAGTATGAGGAGTGGGCATTCTTTGCAAAGGCTAAGGATGAAAAATACGAGCAGTTTTGGAAGAATTTCGGCGGAGTAACCACAGAAAGAAAAAGTGACAGTGTAAAGAAGATAGACGGAAACTTTGAGGAATATGAAAGAAAAGTTATAGATCCCTTTGACAAGGCGAATGAGAAGTATCTTAGCTTCGGTGATAATATATTTAAAATGGATGAGCACAATATGGTAAGGGCTATAGAATTAAAAAGCGGAGAACTCTGCGATAAGAGAGTATGCCCCCACTGCCATAATCCTCTTCCGACTAATTATGGACTTTATGATACAAAGTTTATATCAATGGTCGGTGTGTCAAGAGCGGGTAAGACAGTATTTCTTTCACAACTTATCAAGCATATAGGAGACTACGGTGCCAAAATAGGGCTTTCTATTATGTCTGCAAATGATACCGCCAAGCAATTTATAGAACTGCATCCGGTAAAAAAGCAGCAAAACCTGCCCGGAGGTACTCCTATGGGGCATTTTGAGCAGCCTTTGTGCTTTCAATTAATTCAAAGAGTGGGTACAAGGCTTAAAAAAAGCATGATAGTGCTGTATGATGTGGCAGGAGAAGCACTTACCAATAAGGAGAGTGTAGGGAAATTCGCCCCGTTTATATCACAGTCTGACGGAGTTATATATGTAATAGATCCTGAGCAGTTTGAAAACATAGCAAGAATTTACGAAGTTGAAGAAAGGGTAAAACCTGAAGATGTACTTGGAGAGATCCATGGGTATCTTAGGAATACCGCCTTGGAAAATATAAAGGAGCTTAGAAGTAAAGACCCCTACCTTATCAGTGAAGACAAACAGCGCATGGTCAGTGATGAGCCAAGGCAGATACCTATAGCCGTTGTGCTTTCCAAGGTAGACGAGAGAAATGTTATAGATGCTATGAGGGCTGCCGATCCCAATTGCGGTGAGGCGGTAAGAGAGCTGAGCGGACTGATAGGAGAAAATAATACAAGGATAAGTGCATTTAATGCAGGGGCTTACAATAAACTCGGTCAGGCACTTAATAATTTTGCAATGAAGAATGCGGATACACTGCGCAGCCAATTATATAATACTTTTACCAATTTTGCTTTCTTTGCGGTATCTTCACTTGGATGTAGTTGTGAAGCCATAGATGTGGGAGGGGTGAAGGTATACGGTCCGATAGATGAACCAAGCCCTAAGAGGATAGAAGAGCCGTTTTACTGGATCTTATATAAATTCGGTATGATAGGAGCAAGCGGCGAAGTCTACAGTCCGGCGGATAAATTTAATGTGTGTCCCAATTGCTCAAGTGTGCAAACCGAAGACTATGATGCAGACGAAGACCCTGCATTTAAGGGAATGTTTAACAGGTTCAAAAACAGGGCGGAATATAATGAGAAGAAAGAGCATACTTCAAGATGTATTATATGTGGATATACATGGTAATCTGACAGAGTAAATGTTAAAAATGTGTTACAGTTTGGGTAGCTCATTCATCTTCGTCAAAAAAGCTAAAAATATCAAACGGAGGCTAAAGTATGACTGATAAGATATGGCAATGCTGCTTTACCAATACGGATCATGTAAATGGAAGTCCGGTCAAATCAGGCTGGACCCCGCTTGCAGTATCCGCATCCATCCCTCATTTGGCGTATGAGGCTTGTATAAAGTGGCAGGCTGCCAATTCAAGAATAGAGAATGAAAGTTCGACTTCACTTAACAGTGTATATGAGCTTATATGTGATAGCGGATATGCCTTTGCTATGCAACATAAGTACGGATTAAAAGATAACTACGGCAGACCCAATATGTTTTCTCATGCCTATATAGTACCTATAGAAGAGTTTTTAAAAGACCCTAATTGCTTACTTGCCCTATCTGATGTTAATTTTGTTGACAGTCAGGAAGAGGCGGAAAAAAGAAATAATGCAGAAAGCAGCCTATCAACCCCGGTTTATGATAAGAGTTTTGAGATTTCTTCTTCTTTGGAGTCTCTTTCTATGGATAGAGAGGCTTACAAAAGTCTGCTTAGAACAGTCTATGTGCTTAATGCTGACGAGAGAAACCTAAGACCCTTGCACATAGAAGCCTATGAGGACAGGCAAAAAATCAAGGCACTTATCTATCTTATACATAAAGGACTGCCATACCATACAAGAGAAAACTTAAAAATTGCAATTATGCCTCAAACAGACACTTACTTTAGAAATATATTATTTGATAAAGATGCTAAAAGCAGGGGTATATACATAGTTCCGGGGAGTGGAGAGACTAACAACAGGGCACAAGCCTCACCTGTATTTGAAATTATCGATGAGTTTGCCGAGCATTTTGATCGGGAAGAAAAAGAAAGCTATTATAAAGAGCTTAGCGATAAGGCGACAGGTCTTGGAGGTACAGGGGCTTTAACCGAAAGAGCCTTGAAAGTAGCCTATGCTATGAATAACATAGGTGATGTGAAGGAAAGATCTGAATGGAGTGATGAGAAGTTAATGCTTAGGCTCTCTGATGCCTTTCTTTATAATGCGGATATGATAAGTGGTCTTGAGTACAGAAAGAGCTTTGAAGACTTTGTAGCTGTCATGCTTGAAGAAGTCATGAAAAGAAGACTGTGTATTAATGAAAATATGTACGAGAGGATTTCCGCTTTCTCAATAAGGGCTACAAGTGATAACCTAAAAGAGGTTTGGAAGGAACTTAGACAGTACCAATTTGAAACCGCCATGAGTGAGGAACAAAAAAGGGCATGGTTTATAAATCTTGAAAATAATGCACTTGAGAGTTTTATAGCATTTTCCTCTGAGCTTATTAATCAAAAAAGGGATAATAGGGCTTTAAGAGAATACCTTGTAAGCGCTATAGAAAAAAGCGGGAATTTAGAGGAGCTGTTAAAAACCGAAGCTAAGATTCTTCGTATAGAAATAGGGGTCTTGGACAAAGCGTCAAAAGAAGATTTCTTTAAGGACATACATAAGCTCTTAACGGATAGGTTATGGAAACTTTATAAGTCAGAGCTTGACAGCACGGATATTAAGAAAACCTATAAATTATTTGTTGAAGCACATGAATTGCTTTCAAGCCTGGATGAAAACTTTAGCAAAGAGGAGGCAAAAGTCATGGCAAAAAATTATTTTTGGGAAAATTTCAGTTTTGAAAAACTTGAAAAAATAGGGATGAATGACGAACTGCATAGCCTTATGGACTTGCCGACAGACGCTAATTGCAAGAAGTATACCGATTTTATTGATATACTTAATAAAATGCCCGAACAAAGGGATATATATGAAAGTTTGAAGGAATTAAATATATATTATATCCAAAACATTGAAGGATTTGCAAAAGAAGAAGATTATAGAGAAAAGATTTTAATGAAAAATATTTTCACAAGATTTTTTGAAAAAAATATAAAGAGAAATACAGGGGAAGAATTTGAAGAAGGTTTTGTTGAAGATATGGTAAAAATAGCCACTGAGGTCAGTACCTACGCTATATATGATGAGTTTATTTACATTATGAAAAATATAAGCGGGCTAAAAAGCAGGGACTATGAAAGCTTAGATGAATTAAGCTTTGAAATAGAAGACGGTGAATTAAAAACCAATAATATACTCAGAAGAAGCATGTTTAACCGCATATATGAGAAATTCAAAGCCATAGAGATTGATGAAGACGAGGACAATGTAATAAAGCTTGACAGTTGGCTGGCACTGGGAAAGATATATTATTCAAACCTTCCCGAGCAGTGGTTTGAGGTATTTGATGATAAAGACTATAAGGCAAAGGTGCTTTTGGACAAGAATATAGAGGACTTACTGGAAGACTCTTACTACTTTATAAAGTGTGAAAATGAGATAGAAAGAGCCGACTGTCTTAATTCGGCAATATATTATGTTGACAACAAGGGTCAGCACAGGTCGGTGATACATAAGTGGGTCAAATATATAGAAAGGCTTGACAAGGAACCTTCAGGAGGCATAGGCGACTTTTTCGGAAAGTTATTTGCAAAGAAAAAAGAAGACTGATCGAGGCAGCTATGTATTTAAAAAAAGATGATTTGTATTATAGTGTTTTATACGGCAGCGGAGTGTATTCTTTAAGTGTTGACGGTACACAAGATCCTATAACGGGCGAGAGGAGTGCAGAGTTTTTTAATGTATTACATCAAGAAAGCTTTTTTTCCAGAGCCTTTGGAAGAAGTTTACAAAAAGAAGAGTTTGATAACTATAAAAGGCTTGTACTTTCAGTTCCCGATATAAAAAATATACTTTGGCCAAAAGATTTGGTGGCAGTGGGAAAAGAACAGGCTGTAGGCGGTGTTGTAAAGCTTGACAATGTATATGCTTATGACAGTGTAAGGGAAAGAGTAACGGCAAGAGACTATGTGCTTTTATTTGATGAAAGGTCCCGTGTTGTAAGTACGGGTCTTGATAAATATCTTGAAGAGCTTGAGCAGCGCTGCGGAGGAGGGCTTTCGGATAGATCCGAGTGGCAAAATTATCGAAATCCGGAGATTTTATCCTTGGCAAGGACTTTGGTTGCCACCATTGATAAACTCAACAGGGAGGGGTATTTATACCTTGATTTTCATCCTTCAAGGCTTAGGATCATAAATAAGGAAGTGTATCTTGATTTTTCAAACCTTATATATGATATGGAAAATATTTATAGGGGTAGAGTATGTAAACCGGTATATGAAAAACTCCCTATAGAATTTATAGAGCCGGAACTTTATAACGATAAAAAAAGGAATATAGATTTTGCCGCACAAAACTACAGCCTTGCCTCTGTGTTGTTTTATTTGCTTGTAGGCAGACACGCATATGACGGTATGCTGCGTGCTCAGGATATAGATGATTCCTTGTATAACCATTATATTAAGTTTGGCAATATGTGCCTTAGTCCTATATTTATATTTGACGAGCAGGATAGGGCTAATCATCCCGGACATGAAGCAAGAGATGAGGCATTGCTTAAAAGATGGGAGGCTTATCCTAAAGAACTGAGGTATATGTTTACCAAGGCACTGGCAAGGAAGGTGGAGTATAAGAAAGAAATAAGTTACAGATATCAGGATGAGCTTCCGACTCCAAAACAGTGGTTAGATCAACTTGACAAACTTTAAGATTATAAGCAAAGGGGGGCTTATGAATACTGATGGATTAAGCTATCTAAGTCCAAAAGATTATTTCAGGGATTATAATGATGAAAACCTAAGCAGCGTACTTGAAGCTATTGTGGGTAAGTACGGTAAGAAAATATTATTGGAAGAAGATTTGTTAAAACAGGAGCTTAAAGCCGGCGGAGTAAGCAGCATGGATGTATACAAGTTGCTTCTTATAAGCAAATGCCGAGGTTTTAGCGCAATGATAGCCGAAGAAAGTATAAGCTCTGTTGTTGACCTTGACCGTTTGACAAATAATATTTTTACCCAAACAAGGCTTAACAGAGAAGATGTCATGAGGCTCGCCGCTGCTGTTTTTATAGCCCTTGGTATGATAGAAGTACCGGGGATTAAGCATATTGTAGAAAAAACTTTAGAGAACATAGGAAGCAAACACTACGCTGATGATGAGCTAAGAAGCAGTGCATTTACCTTAGAGACTTCACAGTACCAAAGCAGAACTCTTGAACATTTTGAACAGGTTTTTGAAAATAACCGGGCAGATGTGGACAGCATCACAGAGGTAGATCTTAGAAACTTGGAAGCTTTGCTTATAAACGGAGTACCTAAGGCAAAGTACTATACCGCCTGTTATATAATGAGCAGGATAGGTTCAAAAGGTGTTGCGGAAAGGTCAGAAAGGGCAATAAGCCTTCTTAATCAGGCAGCAGATGAGGGTGATGCACAGGCGGCGGCAAAACTGGCGGATTATTACTATGAAGGAAGACATCATGACGACCATGATAGGGCTTATAAGTTGTATACAGGTATAGGGGCTTTGGCACTTGATGAAAAAAGAAGGGAAAATATGCTCGGTCTTTTTAATCAAAAACTATACTATAATAAACTGCTTAAATTCACTGCGGTATTATATGTTTTATTTACACTTAGCATGGTAATTCCCTTTGGTCTTGGCAGCTATAAGAATTTAACGCTGCTTGGAATCTTATTTAGCCTTATATCTTTGGGAGTTTTGATATCGGGTTTTGTGATAAATAAAATAAAGCCTTATTTTAACATACAATTTATTCCGGCAACTTTATTTATAGTATGGTTTTTTGATATTTTGATAAGACTGGTAAGGTAATGGGGGAAGTATATGGGTAACTTATCAAGTAATAAGCAAATTAGACTGTTATATTTTATACTTAACACAGTAGTTATAATTCCTTTTATAATGTCGTTTTTTAGTGTCTTCGGAAGTATTGCAACATTGGCAATACTTGCAGGAGGTTTTGTCTACTTTGTAATAGGTGGAAAGGAAAGCACAGAGCCTTATACTGAAATTATTAAAATATTATTTATGGATACCTTAATCTGCGGCTCTTTGATATTTTTATACTTCTTAGGTGCTGTTACAGAAGCCGAGTACTTGCCCGGTGAGCAATTAGCCAATCTTAATATTAATGCATACTTGTTTGTATTTATCTATGTGATAGGTATTGTTTTGAAAAGATCAAAACCGCTTATAGCTTATATAATTTCATGGTTTAGTCTTATTGTGATCGGATATCTGCTTTGTATAGCACTTTGTACTGTAGACGGAAGTCTTATTATGCCGGAATTTATCAAGGGAGGAGCGGTTGTACTGCATATTTACCTGATTTTTGCGGCAGTATTTTCACTTTGCTCCATTTTGGTGATTTTGGCAGGGACTAAGAATTTTAATATATTTATGTTCTCAATAAGTTTTATAATCTTCTTTTTTGTACTTATAAGTTCTTATTCGGGAATCTTAAATAAGTTTTATGAGTGGGAAAAAGACTTCGGGAATTTTATAAGCAATGCTCTGCTTTGGGCAAAGGTAACAGTAGTATATGTTATAGCACTCTTGACTTGTCTTACAATACTGTTTAGGGGGATAATCGGTAATAAGGGCAAAATGTTTTGTTTTAACATAAATGTTTTACTGTTTATTGCAAATGCGGCATTACTGTATAAATTCACTCTTTTCTGGTATAGCGGATTTAATTATGTACTTGTGTACTTATATGTATTTGCTGTATTATTTATGTTATGGAGGGATCTTGAACTTAAGGGCGGTGAAGAAAGAAAAAACCTTAGCTTTTTTGAGAAGTTCATACATGAAGAGATTGTTGAGGGCTTAAAAACAACGGAGTTTATTATAGCGGCGGCAGTACTGTCTTTAGCTTCGATTTGGATGTTTAAACATAATATGTTGGTAAATGCTCTTATAATACTGCTGTTTATGATACTTGCTTTTATTCCTAAAAAGCCTTCTGTTAATGCTTGGATATATGCAACGGTATTTATTTTTTTACAAGCCTTGGCATGGATTTTTCAGTTTAAGCTAAGTCTTGATAATGTGTTTTTTGCTACAGTAATGGTACTTATAACTATGGCTACATTATTTGTATTAAATTTAAGAAATCCCAACGGTTTTAAAACGGCAGCAGGTCTTAATATAGCGGTATTTGTACTGTTTTGCATCTTAAATCTTGTTTTAATATCAAGGCATGGCAGTAAAATAAGTGTATATCCTGATGATAAAAAGGTGGGAGTGGTTGTGAAAGCCATAGGAGAGGACAACCAAATAGAAGAGGCGGTAATATATTGGACTGACGGCAGGGGAGAGAAAATTACGGAAGAAACCGAATTTACAGACCAGATAGAAAGTGATGTGCATGGAGCTTGTATACATATAGTAACTACTGACAGTTTCGGTGTGGTAAGCAGCAAAACTCAGTGGTTTCCGTATTGGAGTTATATTGTATACGAGTAGCTGAATTTACACTGTAAAGGGGGATTTATGGCAGGAAGAAGAAATAGGGTAGTTAATACAAGAAGAGTAAAGAATGAGGGCTTTAATTTTGAGATGCTTGCGGCAAGTCTCAGTGCAGGGCTTATATCTTGGGCTATATGCTGGCCTTTGTATTCTTTGATGGTATTTTCCGTACCCAGAACAGTAATTATGGGAATAATGTTTTTGATTTTGATAATAATTGTATTGGCAACAGTATTTATTTTAAGTCATCAAATGGGTACAAATGAGAATACGAATATAGCAGTACTTTTGATAGCGGCACTTACAGCTTTTTTGCTTACCTTGCTTTTTCAGTGGCTTTACGGTATGGGAGCCGATAATACAAGGGATCTGCTTTCTGCAAGGGAGACTACAGGTTTTGTATCCTTGGTTTTAGGTATACTTAGGGTCGTATTTTTAACGGTAATAGGAGTTGCTATAGGAGTGGCGGTTGCGGAATGTTACGGAAGGGAGGAGGCTAAGGAGCTTATTTATATAGGTTCTGCGGTCAAGTCCTTTATAGCGGCTGTGCTTATAGAGTTCGGTACCATATCCGTACCGGAAACTTCCGCAAAGATGGGAATTATATTTTGGGTGCTGGCAGCGGCTACATTTACTACCAAGCTGCCAAGTGCAAGAAAGAAGAGGGTAAGGAAGAGTTTTTAGTTAAAAAAGTATGAAAAAAACCTTGCTGCATGGGACTACAAGCAGCAAGGTTTTTTGAAATCTAACCCATCATTCGTAGTTTCGGTACAACTTCTTTAAGCACTGCTACCAGCGTATCCAGCTCTTCTTTCGTATTTTCATCACTCAGGCTTATACGAATACACTCCCTTGCGGCGTTAGCATCAAGCCCTATTGCCAAAAGCACATGAGAAGGGTCTAAAGAGCCTGAAGCGCAGGCTGAGCCGGCAGACACACAAATATTTTTATTATCAAGCATTATAAGCAGTACTTCTGAAGAAACTTTTTCAAAACGCACATTAATATTACCTGCAAGCCTTTGTTCAAGACTTCCGTTAATATGTGCTTCCTCGAATTCATTCCTCAAACGCTCTATAAGATAGCTTTGTAAGTTTTTTGTATATTCAAAAGACTTATTCATGGTATCAAGGCTTAAGCTTACCGCCTTTGCCATGCCTATAATGCCGGGAACATTTTCCGTACCCGCTCTTCTTTTTCTTTCTTGTGAACCACCATGTATAAAGGACTTGATTTTAAGCTTGGAATCAATATATAAAAATCCGACCCCCTTCGAACCTCCGATTTTATGTGCGGAGGCACTGAGCAGATCAATGCCAAGCTCCTTAACATCTATAGGTATGTGTGCATAGGCTTGAACTGCATCGGTATGGAATACCACAGAGTGCTTTTTGGCGATCTCTCCTATGGCTTTGATGTTTTGTATGGTTCCTATCTCATTATTGGCAAACATAATACTTATAAGAGTCGTATCGCTTCTTATGCTTTGCTCAAGTTCTTCCAAGGACACAAACCCCTCATTATCAACATTAAGATAAGTAAGCTCAAAGCCCCTGCTTTCAAGGTAGGCACAGGTACTCAGCACCGCAGGATGTTCTATTTTGGAAGTGATTATATGCCTTCCTTTTTCCTCATAAGCAAGGGCTGTAAGTTTGATAGCCCAATTATCGGACTCGGTACCTCCCGAGGTAAAATATATCTCCCTGCTGCTTGCCGAAAGAGAATCAGCTATAACTTCTCTTGCTAAGCTTATATCGTTTCGTACTTTTGAAGAAAAATTATATACAGCCGAAGGATTGGTATAATAATCTGTAAAATACGGCAGCATAGCCTCAAGAACTTCAGGCTTTACCTTTGTGGTAGCTGCATTATCTAAATAAATTAACTTGTCGTTCATAGTTGCTCCTTAATTAAAACATATGTACTTTTATTCTACAATGTTGTATATTTATTTCAAGTACTATATGAAGGAGAATTTATGCGAATTTTTAAAGATATATTTGATTCGATTTTTAACATGGAGGCTTATAACAGATTTATACAATATAAAGGCTCAAGAAAAACCGCTTATATATTTTTACTGCCTTTATTTAGAATTCTGTTTGTAGCGTTGGTAGCGGTTATGTCTTTCTTTAGTCACTACAAAAGCATAGACAATTATATGCAAAGTATTATCCCCGACTTTACCTTAAGCGCTTCCGGTCTTGATATGGAAGAAAAGGTAGACGATGTATATGGAAATGTATATATATATATTAATACTGACGAAACTATGGATAAAAATGAACTTTATTACAGAGAAGCAAATAACCTTTTTGTGTTTAAGGATGCTATACTGGTAAGGGACAGTCTTGGCAAAGATGCCGAATTGGACTTTAAAGAATTTGGTTTAACGGGCAATGAATCCGTAACTCGTGATGAGTTCATAGACAATATGAAACCGACTGTAATAGCCGTAGCAATGACGATAATAGTTATTTTAGCGATATTTTATTATATAGGAATGGTATTAGCCTATGTTTTGACAGCGTTATTGTTAGTTTTAACCGTAAAAGCAGTTGCAAAAAAGATGGGCAAAAATTTAAGTGACGGAAAGGATTTTGCAATAGCCCTGTATGCAAAAACAGCCACATTTACATTAACAACACTTATCATAGCAATAAATTGGATATTAGCCATATATACAGATAATACAATAAGCATACCGTATTTCTATGTTGTAAAATTAATTATATGCTTGATTTATGTATATTATATAGTATTAAATATTAAAGAGGAAAAGGTGGCTCAGGTTATATTTGAAACCGGTGATAAGTACGGTATGCAAGAAGAACAAGAAAGCGTATGGGAGGAGAGTGTCAAAGAAAAGCCTCTACAGCCGGAGGTACTTAAGCCCACCGACTCATGGAGTTTTGGAGAAAAGAAAGAAGATGGTAATGAATAAGAAAAAAGTAGTTGTCGGTATGTCTGGAGGTGTAGACTCTTCGGTAGCCGCTTATCTTTTGAAAAAAGAAGGATTTGATGTGGTAGGTGTTACCATGCAGATATGGCAGGATGAGGACGAAGAAAGGCAGCAGTCAAACGGAGGTTGTTGCGGTCTTTCGGCAGTGGATGATGCAAGAAGGGTTGCTGCCGCTTTGGATATACCATATTATGTAATGAATTTTAAGAATGAATTTAAGTCAAGTGTGATAGACTATTTTATAGAAGAATATAAAAAGGGAAGGACTCCAAACCCTTGCATAGCCTGTAACAGATATGTAAAATGGGAGTCGCTGCTGCACAGAAGCCTAAGCATAGGGGCTGATTACATAGCTACAGGGCATTATGCCAAGGTAGTACTTTTGGAAAATGGCAGATATACCCTAAAAACTGCAAAAAGCAGCCACAAAGATCAAACCTATGCACTGTATAATCTTACACAGGAGCAGCTTGCAAGAACGCTTATGCCGGTAGGGGATTACGAAAAAGACGAGATAAGAAAGATAGCAGAGAATATAAGTCTTCGAATAGCCAACAAACCCGACAGTCAGGATATATGCTTTGTGCCGGATGGAGATTATGCAAAGTTTATAGAAGAAAACAGCGATATAAGTATTAAGAGCGGAGAGTTTGTAAATATCAAGGGAGAGGTGCTGGGTACACATAAAGGCATAACACATTATACTGTAGGTCAAAGAAAGGGGCTTGGACTGAGTCTTGGAGAGCCTTGCTTTGTAACAAAGATAGATGTGGATAACAATAAGGTCATCATAGGTAATTCTTTGGAAGTACTTGATAGAGGACTTATTGCCGACAGGGTAAACTGGATGAGCATAGAGGGACTTAAAGTAGGAGAAAGTATAAACTTAAGAGCAAAGATAAGATATTCTCATAAGGGTGAAAATTGCATGGTAAAAGCCATAGCAGATGATAAAATACTGGTTGAGTTTGAAAATCCGGTAAGAGCGGTAACACCGGGTCAGGCAGTGGTATTTTATGATGTGAACTCATATGTAGCAGGCGGAGCAAGTATAGTTGAAGCCATAAAATAATGTATTTTAATGAAAGGAATTAAGAAGATGAGATTAAAAAGTCTAATTTTAACAGCAAGCTTGGCGTTATTGATTTCTGCTTGCGGGGCAAACTCTAAGCAGCCTGAAACTGTTACAAGCAATGAAGCAACCAAGCAGGTACAGACCGAAGCCGAGCAAGAGAGCACTTCAAATGTAGCAGTTGCAAGTGCCATTAACACCAAGTCGGTAAGTAAACCGGTAACTACTGTGGCAAGTAAGGCGGCTGTAAATTTCGAGTCTGTAGATGAAACAGTATATGTTAAAGGAGATAATGTAAATTTAAGAACCAATCCGGACACAAGCTCAGAAAAGATAACCGCATTTAATAAGGGAGAAGAATTAAAACGCATAGGTAAATCCGATAAATGGTCAAAAGTTATGTATAAGGACAAGGAAGCTTATATAGCTACAGAGTTTTTGACCACAGAAAAACCTAAGGTGGAAGAGACCAAGGCTCAAGTAGCTGACGGTGCGGAAATAGGACTGAATTCTTCTTGGAAGTATGCAGACTTTTCAAAAATCAACAGCGGTAAAGCCAAACTTTATAAGGCTAGCGGCAACAGAAAGAACAAGGTGGTCTGTGTAAATGCAGGTCACGGTACAAAAGGAGGTTCTTCAGTAAAGACACTTTCACATCCGGACTCAACACCTAAGGTGACCGGAGGAACCACTGCTGCCGGACAGGTTACTTCCACTGCGGTATCAGGAGGTATGACCTTTGCAGACGGTACAAGTGAGGCAAGCGTAACACTTGCTATGGCTAAGGTATTGAAGGCAGAGCTTTTATCAAGAGGCTATGATGTACTTATGATAAGAGAAAGTGACGATGTGCAGCTTGACAATATAGCAAGAACCGTAATTGCAAATAATAATGCCGACTGTCATTTGGCACTGCACTGGGACAGTACCTCAAGCAACAAAGGAGCATTTTATATGAGTGTACCTAATGTTGCTTCTTACAGAGCGATGGAGCCGGTAGCATCCAACTGGCAAAAACATCACAAACTGGGAGACAGTGTTATATCAGGGCTTAGAGGAGTAGGAACCAAGATCTTCGCTAAGGGAAGTCTTGAGATGGATCTTACACAGACCTCATATTCCACTATTCCTTCCATAGATATAGAGCTTGGAGACAAGTCATCTTCACATGACGAGTCTGTGCTTAAAAACCATGCAAAGGGTATAGCGGACGGACTTGATACTTTCTTTGCTCAATAAATAATGAACACTTGATTTAATAACTTATTTTTTGCTATAATCTATAAATATTTTTAAAGGAGCTTATACGATGTCAAATATTGAAAAAAAAGCGACAAGTGCTATAAGAATACTTTCAGCAGATGCCATACAAAAGGCAAATTCAGGGCATCCGGGACTGCCTCTCGGAGTTGCGGATATTACTTATGAGCTGTGGGCAAACCATATGAAGCATAATCCTAAAAATCCCGACTGGATAAACAGAGACAGATTTGTGCTTTCAGCAGGTCATGGTTCAATGTTACTGTACTCACTCTTACACCTTTTCGGATACGGGAATCTTTCAATAGAAGACCTTAAGTCTTTTAGACAGCTTGATTCACTGACTCCGGGGCATCCGGAATACGGTCATACAGTAGGTGTTGAAGCCACTACAGGACCTCTTGGTGCAGGTATGGGTATGGCAGTAGGTATGGCTATAGCTCAGTCCCATCTTGCAAGCTTGTTTAATAGAGACGGATTTAATGTAATAGACCATTTTACCTATGTACTTGGCGGAGACGGTTGCATGATGGAGGGTATAAGCTCGGAAGCTTTTTCACTTGCGGGACATCTTGGACTTTCCAAGCTTATAGTATTATATGATTCAAACAGTATAAGTATAGAGGGTTCAACCGACCTTGCATTCAGTGAGGATGTAAGTAAGCGTATGGAAGCCTTCGGTTTTCAGGTTATAGAGGTTGATGACGGTCATGACCTCAGTAAGGTATCAAAGGCGATTGAGGAAGCTAAGAATAACAAAGAAAAACCTTCTTTTATTAACATAAAGACCAAGATAGGTTTTGGCTGTCCGGCAAAGGAGGGTAAGGCAAGTGCTCATGGAGAGCCTCTTGGAGCCGATAATATAAAGGCGCTTAGAGAGAATATAGGCTGGGAGTATGAAGAGCCTTTCTTTGTACCGGATGAAGTCTATGAGCATTATAAAAGTAAGGTTGATAAACTTCAAAAGGCTGAGCAGGAGTGGAATGAACTTCTGGAAAAATATTTTACAGCCTTTCCTGAGAATAAGACCCTTTGGAATAAATACTTTGTTGAGGAAGACCTAAGCTTCCTTGACAAGGACGAATATTGGGCATGGGATGAAAAAGCGGATGCTACAAGAAATATTTCCGGTAAAATATTAAATAGAGTTAAGCTTGAGATTCCGAATCTTATAGGCGGTTCAGCGGATCTTGCCCCATCAAATAAGACTTATTTGAGTGAAATGGGTGATTTTGCAAAAGACTCCTATGCAGGCAGAAACTTACACTTTGGTGTAAGAGAGCTTGCTATGGCGGCAATTACCAACGGAATTATCTTACATGGAGCTCTTAAGGCTTATTGTGCGACTTTCTTTGTATTTAGTGATTATACAAAGCCTATGGCAAGGCTGTCTTCACTTATGAGCATACCGGCAATCTTTGTATTTACACATGACTCAATAGGAGTCGGAGAGGACGGACCTACACATGAGCCTATTGAGCAGCTTGCCATGTTAAGAGCTATGCCAAATTTCCATGCGTTCAGACCGGCAGATGCTACCGAAACACTTGCAGCTTGGTACAGTGCACTAAAGTCTGAAAAGACACCTACGGCTATTATACTTACAAGACAAAACCTTCCACAGCTTGAGGGAAGTTCCAAAGAAGCATTAAAGGGAGGATATGTTATTAAAGAAGCCGCAAGAGCTGATATAGACCTGATACTTATAGCTTCAGGCTCAGAGGTTTCTTTGGCTCTTGAGGCTTCCAAAGAGCTTGAGAAAATGTGCGTAAGTGTAAGAGTTGTAAGTATGCCCTGTATAGATGTATTTGAAGAGCAAAGCAGTGAATACAAGGAAGCGGTACTTCCAAAGGCAGTGTCAAAGAGGATGTTTATAGAAGCCTTATCAGGTTTCGGGCTTGACAGATATGTAGGCTTTGAAGGAGAGGTTCTGTCAATGAAGGATTTTGGAGCAAGTGCTCCTCAAGCAGAGCTTTTCAAAAAATTCGGATTTAGTGTAGATAATATAATAGATTTGGCAAAGAACATGCTTAAGTAGCATTCTTTTAATTAATATAAGAGAGGGTTATAAAAATGGGTGGAATATTCGGTGTAGCATCTAAGTCTGATTGCGTAATGGATCTTTTCTTCGGAGTTGATTATCATTCGCACTTAGGAACAAAACGAGGCGGTATGGCAGTCAGTGATGGGGAAAGTTTTAGTAGAGCTATACATAATATAGAAAACTCACCATTTAGAACAAAGTTCGAACATGATGTAGAAGAGTTACATGGAAATCTGGGCATAGGCTGCATATCCGATGAGGATCCGCAGCCCTTGCTTATACAGTCACATTTGGGAAGTTTTGCAATCACAACCGTGGGAAAGATCTCCAACCAAAAGGAGATAATAGAAGAGCTTTATAAAAGCGGTCCTGTATACTTTTTAGAGCAAAGCGGAAGTCGTATCAATTCAACGGAAATAACCGCAGTACTTATAAACCAAAAGCCTACATTTGAAGAGGGGATAGAATATGCTCAGGAAATGATAAAAGGCTCAATGAGTATTCTTATAATGACTCATAAGGGTATATACGCTGCCAGAGACAGGTACGGAAGAACACCGATAACTCTTGGAGAAAAGCCGGGCTCTTACTGTGCAACCTTGGAAAGCCATGCTTTTCTAAACCTTGGATACAGGCGCTACAGAGAGCTTGGAGCCGGAGAGCTGGTATATATTGATGAAAAAGGGGTAACTACGCTTAGAAAACCGAGAGAAGAGATGAAGATATGCTCATTTCTATGGGTGTACTACGGATATCCTACAGCAGTATATGAGGGTGTGAATGTAGAGCAAATGAGATATAATTGCGGTAAGCTTTTGGCAAGAAGGGATGATGTCGATGCGGATATAGTAGCCGGAGTTCCGGATTCGGGTACGGCACATGCCATAGGCTATGCCAACGAGTCGGGTATACCTTTTGCAAGACCTTTTATAAAATACACCCCTACTTGGCCAAGATCCTTCACTCCTACACATCAGGCTCAGAGGAACTTGGTAGCACATATGAAGCTTATTCCTGTGGAATCACTTATATTTAATAAAGACTTGCTTTTGATAGATGATTCCATAGTCAGGGGGACTCAGCTTAGGGAAACCACCGATTTTTTATATAACAGCGGTGCAAAACATGTGCATGTAAGACCCGCCTGTCCGCCTATTATGTACGGATGTAAATATCTTAATTTTTCAAGGTCTAATTCCGACCTTGATTTGATCGCAAGAAGAATTATAAGAGACAGAGAAGGGGATTATGTAAGCCCTGAGATATTAAAGGACTATACTGATCCTGACAGTAAAAATTATAAAGAAATGGTGGAAGAGCTGAGGAAGGTACAGCATTTTTCCACACTTAAGTTTAATCGTTTGGATGATCTTATAGAGTCTATAGGTTTACCGGAATGTAAACTTTGTACTTATTGTTGGAACGGAAAGGAGTAGTTTAAGTATGGCAGGCATAACAGGGGATTGGTTAGCAGCTCTAAAGCCGGAGTTTTCCAAAGATTATTACAAGAATTTATATGAATTTGTTAAGGCGGAGTATGCTTCAAGAACCATATACCCTAAGGCGGATGATATATTTAATGCCTTGCATCTTACAACGCTTGAAAAAGTGAAGGTTGTGATACTTGGACAAGACCCGTATCATGGTGATAATCAGGCACACGGGCTTGCATTTTCAGTGCTTCCCAATGTGGAGATACCGCCCTCACTTCAAAATATTTATAAGGAACTTCAAGATGATTTATCCCTTTATATACCAAATAACGGATTTTTGGTTAAATGGGCGACTCAAGGAGTGCTTTTGCTAAATACTGTACTTACGGTAAGAGCACATGAGCCATATTCACATCAGGCTAAGGGTTGGGAGAGATTTACGGATGCTATAATAGAAGCTGTGAATAAAAGCCCTCAGCCGGTAGTCTTTATGCTTTGGGGAAGACCGGCACAGCTTAAGGCGGCTATGCTTGATAACCCTAAGCACTTGGTACTTAAGGCACCTCATCCAAGTCCCTTGTCTGCTTACAGAGGTTTTTTCGGCTGTAAGCATTTCAGTAAGGCAAATGACTTTTTAAAGTCTAACGGACTTGAGCCGATTGATTGGCAAATAGAAAATATATAGTGGAGAATCATATGAGTATAGTTGAGTTTTTAAAAGTTATAGTACTTGGTATAGTAGAAGGATTCGCAGAGTGGCTTCCTATAAGCTCTACCGGGCATCTGGTTTTAATTGATGAACTTATACATTTGAATGTTACAGAGGAGTTTAAGGAAGTGTTTAATGTAGTCATACAGCTTGGAGCGATACTTGCTGTGGCTATAGTATATTTTAATAAATTAAATCCTTTCAGTGTGGAAAAGAATGAGTATCAAAACAGAACTACCCTTCTTTTGTGGGTCAAAATCTTCATAGCCTGTCTTCCGGTAGGAATACTGGGTGTTTTACTGGATGACTGGATAGATAATCATTTATACAGCCCGCTGATTATAGCATTGACTTTGATAATCTACGGAGTTATTTTTATCATAATAGAAAGTAAGGCATTTAAAAAAGATCCTATTATAAATAAAACTTCCAAGATAAACTATTATACCGCCTTGTATATAGGTATGTTTCAGGTACTTTCATTAATACCGGGTACATCAAGATCGGGAGCTACCATAATAGGAGCCATGATACTCGGATGCAGCAGATCAGTAGCGGCGGAATTCTCCTTCTTTTTGGGACTTCCGATAATACTTGGAGCAAGTTTGCTTAAGATAGTTAAATATAGCGGAGCATATACGGGTGTAGAGCTTTTATATCTTTTGCTGGGAGTACTGGTTGCATTTTTTGTATCGGCATATTCAGTGAATTTCTTGATAAACTGGGTTAAAAAACATGACTTTAAGCTGTTCGGATATTATAGAATAGTTTTAGGTATCATAGTGTTGGTATGGTTTATGGTAAGCTCACTTATGAAGGTAACACCAACAGTATAAAAAAGATTTATTTAAAAAGGTCAAGATGTTAGGCAAGTTGTCCGAATCTTTGACCTTTATTAATTTGGATGGAGAGCAGTGTATAATGAAAAAAGGTGAAGTTGCTGTAGGAAAAGTAACAAAAAGTATGTATCCCGACAAGGGAGTTATAGAAAGAGAAGATGGCTCTGTGCTTATAAAGCGTGCTATAGAAGGTCAAGTAGTTGAATATTTGATAAGCAAAAAAAGAAATGGAAGGGCTGAGGGAAGGATACTTAAAGTTATTGAAAAATCAGCACTTGAGGATGCCAAGGACTTTTGTCCTCACAGTAAGTGCGGAGGTTGCAGCTATCAAAGTATATCCTATGATAATCAGATAAGCATAAAGGATAAACAAATCATAGAATTATTAAAAGATGCGGCTGATGAAGATTTTTTATGGGAGGGCATAATAAAAAGTCCAAGCGAGTTTAATTACAGAAATAAAATGGAGTTTTCTTTTGGAGACGAGGTAAAAGACGGACCCTTAAGTCTGGGCTTACATAAAAGGGCAAGTCATTACGATGTGGTAAATACGCCAAACTGCAATATAGTTCATGAGGACTTCAATGTAATACAGGCATTTACAAGGGAGTTTTTTGCAAATCATGATGTAAGTTATTTTCATAAGCACAGCAGAACGGGATTTTTAAGACATCTTATTGTAAGAAGAAGTGCGGTATATGAGGAAATACTTATTAACATAGTTACTACAAGTGCCCTAAACACTAAAATAGAAGACAGGCAGGAAGTCGGTGTACTTGATAAGGCGCTTACGGATCTGATAAATAAATGGTTGGATGGGCTGTTAAAACTTGAAGAAAGTAAATTAAGAGGTAAGATAGTCGGAGTTATTCATACCATAAATAACTCCTATGCGGATGCGGTCATAAATCAGGAAAGTAAGATCTTATATGGAAGAGACTACATTTATGAGAACTTACTCGGACTTAAGTTTAAGATAAGCAGCTTTTCGTTTTTTCAAACCAACTCCAAAGGTGCGGAAGTTTTGTATAAGTCGGTCATAGACTATGTGGGAGATACCGAGGGGAAGTTTTTATATGATCTATACAGCGGTACGGGAACGATAGCCCAGCTTTTATCAAAGTATGCAAAGAAGGTATATGCTATAGAGATAGTGGAGGAGACAGTTAAGGCGGCTTGTGAAAATGCAAAATTAAATGCTATTGATAATTGTGTATTTATGTGCGGAGATGTCTTAAAGCTTGTGGATGAACTTGCCGGCAAGGTGGATATTATAGTCTTGGATCCTCCCAGAGACGGCATACATCCGAAGGCATTGCCTAAGATCATAGATTTTGGAGCTGAAAAAATAGTCTATGTGTCTTGCAAGCCCGGTTCTTTGGCAAGGGATCTAAGACTCTTGCAAGATGGCGGATATAGGATGAAAAAGGCGATAGGAGTTGATATGTTCCCGAATACTTCAGGGGTAGAGGTAGTGGCACTTTTGTGCAGGAAAGATATCAAGAGCCATATAGATAATAAAATTGGAAATTGATGAGGAAGATGTTAACACAGATGAAAATAAAAGAGCTTCTTACTTTCAGCAGTGCAAAGGCTAGTGTAGTGTATCATTGATATTTAATTAATATCAGCAATAGCAGAGTAGCTCTTAATTATCTTTGACTATATATGTTACAATCTATTGACCAAGTAGTAATAAAGCTAGATATCAACGATACACTACACTAGTGTATAGTGTCTTTTGTTTAGAAAAAATAGATAGTAGAAATGCTATCTATTTTTGATTTACAAATACTCTTTAATAACATATAATAAAAGTGTAAATGTAAAGAAGGTGATTGAATGAACACTTTAGAAAAATACTTTTTAGAAAATAACATTATTACAAATAAACAGGCAAAAGAGATAGGCATCAAAAGGCATGTCTTGGCTTTACTTACTCAAAAAGGAGAGTTAGAGAGGGTCAAAAACGGGGTTTATAAGAAAAAAGATACTGTAGATGATGAATTTGCCGCTATATCACTTAACAATGAGCAAGTGGTCTTTTCTTTCCATACAGCTTTGTATCTTCTTGGATTTAGCGACAGAACACCAAATACTTTTCATATTAGTGTTCCTCAGGGATATAATGTAAGACATATAAAAAAGAAATTCATAAATATAAAGGTACATTATGTAAAAAAAGACTGTTTTCATTTAGGAGTTATTAAGATAAAAACACGCCTTGGCTCTTATGTGAAATGCTATAACATGGAAAGGTGTATCTGTGATATTGTTTCAGAAAGGAAGTCTATTGATAAGCAGATATTCACTGTTGCAATTACCGGATACTTTGGCAGCAAAGATAAGAACATCAGAAATCTTATTAAATATAGCAGAATTCTGGGAATTGAAGATGAAGTCAGAAAATATACGGAGGTTTTATAAGTGATAAGTTCTGAAAGTTTGAAAGGTAAAATAAGGAATATTGCAATTTCTAAAAACCTCAGGTCTCAAGAAGTTTTACAAATGTTTTTCTTTGAAAGATTTTTGAAAAGATTGTCTGTATCAGAGTATAAATACAATTTTATCATCAAAGGAGGAGTGCTTATTTCTTCTATGATTGGCATTGACAATCGCACTACGATGGATATGGACACCACTGTAAAAGGTGTGGCATTGAAAGAAGATATTATACGAAATGTCATTTCTAAGATTATAAATACAGTGGTAGATGACGGCATAGAATTTGAAATAACCGGTATAAGCCACATACGAGAAGAAGATGAATATGAAAACTTTAGAGTTAATTTAATAGCTGAATTTGGAAAGATTAAAAATGACATGAAGATTGATATTACAACAGGGGATGCCATAACACCAAAAGAGATGGAATATTTATATCCTTGTATGTTTCAAAACGAAAGTATTAGGGTTTTGGCATATCCTCTTGAAACAATATTGGCTGAAAAATATGAGAGCGTTATTAAAAGAAATATTGCAACAACAAGGATGAGAGATTTTTATGACCTATATAATTTATATAACTTAAGAAAAGAGGAGATTGATTTTGATACTCTAAAACAGGCGATTATTTCGACATCCAACAGACGAGAAAGTTTGTCACTTATTAAAGAGGCAATGGAAATCATTGAGGACATAAAAGAGGACTATTATCTTAAAGAATTATGGAAGGTATATTTAGCAGATAATCTTTATGTAGGAGATTTGGATTTTTTAGAAACCGTAAAAATAGTTGAGATTATTGCAGATAAAATTGCCTTATAGAGGAAAAAATTGAACTATATCAACATTAAAAACTTATACTACAAAACAGCTAAACTGTAAGATATACTACAGTTTAGCTGTTTTTGTTTGTTGAATAAAAACTCTCTTGGAATTAGACTATTTTCTTCAGTAGAAAATATATTTTGTAAACAAATTAGAATAGATAAGGAAATGTATGTAACTCGTAAACTGTTTAATAAATGACTAATTTACAAGGAGTGTTATTAAACATCAGCAAAAAAAGAATAGAGAGGGTATAATGTTTGAGAGAATATCGGCGTATATAGTAAACAAAAGAAAAGCCTTTATGGTATTTTTTATTTTGGCAGCAGTATTTTCAGTATTCAGCAGTTCATGGGTCAAGGTAAGCAATAAACTTTCGGACTACCTGCCGGAAAGTACCAAAACCAAGCAAGGACTTGATATTATGGATGAGAATTTTACCACCTTCGGTACTGCCAAGGTAATGGTAAATAACATAGACTATGAAAAGGCTTTGGAGCTTAGTACTAAGCTTAAAGAAATAGCAGGTGTTTCAAGAGTTGACTTCTATGATAAGTCAGACTCTGATTATGAAAATAAGAATATAGAGGACTATTATAAGGACTTTGCGGCACTGTATACCATAAGTTTTGAAGATGTGGAAGATTCAAAGCTTGTGCAGGAGGCTATAGTAAAGGTAAGGGAGGCGGTATACACCTACGACAATGTTGTTTACACAACTATAGATAAAGATGATGCAAAATCCCTTAATGAAGATATGAAGGTCATAGGCGTACTTGTAGTGATTATAATTATGGGAGTACTGATATTTACCTCACAGACCTATGCGGAAATACTTATATTTATGCTGACCTTTGCAGTGGCAATACTGTTAAATGTAGGAACAAATTTTATATTCGGTCGCATATCCTTCGTAACCAAGGCGGTAGGAGTGGTGCTGCAATTGGCACTTGCCATAGACTATGCCATAATACTCTTTCACAGATTTATGGAAGAAAGACAAAATTTAAAGGCAAAGCACGCCTTGATTAACGCTTTGGCAAAGGCGATACCTGAGATATCTTCAAGCTCGCTTACCACTATGGCAGGTATGGTGGCACTTATGACCATGCAGTTTAGAATAGGCAGGGATCTTGGGCAGGTACTACTTAAGTCAATTATTTTCAGCATGATAAGCGTCTTTTTATTTATGCCGGCACTTATTATGATGTTTGAAAAATGGATCAAAAAGAGTATGCATAAAAGCTTTGTGCCTAACATTGAATTCCTTGGGAAAAAGATTTTAAGTGTAAGATTTATAATAGCCGGAATATTTACGGTACTGGTGATAGGCGGAATAGTGCTATCGGGAAAAACAGCTTATATCTTTGATCCCAACTCTATAAAGTCGGATAAAAAGACGGAATATATAGCGGCGAAAGAGGAGATAGAAAGACATTTCGGAAGTTCAAATATTTTGGCAGTAGTAATACCTAAGGAGGACTACATAAAAGAAGCAAGACTTTTGGAGGAGATATCCAAGGTTGAGGGAGTAAAGTCCGTTACCGGACTTGCCAATATAGAGGTAGGAAATGAGGGCGAATATGTGCTTACAGACAGCCTAAAACCGAGAGAGCTTGCCGAGATAGCGGATGTGGATATAGATCTGGTAAAACTTGTATACAGATTTTATGCCCTTAAAAATGAGCAGTATGGAGCGTTTATCAACAGCATAGACAGTTATAAGGTTCCTATTATAAATATGGTGGACTTTCTCTATGAGCAGATAGAAAATGGCGGTGTGGAGATAGATGAAGATATCACCGAAAATATAGAGGACATACATAAAAGTATTACGGATGCAAGAAAGCAGCTTGAAAGCGAGAAATATTCACGCTTTTTAGTGGTATGGGACAGGGAGCTTGAGGGCAAGGCTACATTTGCCGCTATAGATGAGGTAGAGGGCATAGCTAAAAACTATTATAACGAAGTATATGTAGTAGGAGACTCATCAAGCAACTATGAGATAAGCAAGTCCTTTGGAACGGATAACCTTCGTATAAGTATAATCACAGCCCTGCTTGTAGGAATAATACTTCTTTTTACCTTCCAAAGTGCAGCACTGCCATTTATATTGGTACTTACAATACAGGGCAGTATATGGGTCAATTTCAGTCTGCCCTACCTTGCAAATGAGCCTATGTTTTTCCTAAGTTACCTTATAGTAAGCTCCATACAGATGGGAGCGACCATAGACTATGCTATAGTGATCACCGGCAGATACATGGTACTCAAGGAAGAGTGTGAAAGCAAAAATAAGGCTATATCACGCACTCTTAACGAAGCATTTCCTACCATAATAACCTCAGGTACGATAATGGCAGCCTCAGGCTTTGTAATAGGATTTGTAACATCCAATGCAACTATAGCTTCACTTGGAAAGACACTGGGTATAGGAGTGCTTATTTCCATGGTTTTAGTAATGTTTGTCTTACCTGTACTTTTGTACTTATTCGACTTTACTATAGATAAGACATCATTTTCAAAGAAAAACAATGAGGAGGAGAGCAGAAGAGAAGATGAAAATTAATATAAAAAAGATAACGGCTTTAGCCCTCAGTATAAATATGATTTTACAGCCGCTTAGTATGGTAACCTATGCAAACAGTAAGACAGCCTCAGGCAAAGAAGTGCCAAATGCACAGGAGGGCGTTATATATATAGACAGTGCGGCGGCACTTATAGAAATTTCAAAAAATGCCACAACGGAAGAATTTACCTTAGCCAAGAGCTATGAGCTGAGTGCGGACATAGACTTATCAAATGAGGATTTCATGCCCATACCTATATTTTCGGGAACTCTTGACGGTAAGGGCTATACGATAAAGGGCTTAAGTATAAGTGAAAAAAGCACCGATGCCGGACTTATAGGGCTTATAGGAGAGCAAGGCGTTGTAAAAAACCTTAACATAGAGGGCAATATATCTCCGGTAGGAAGTAAAATCACAGTCGGAGGTGTGGTCGGAACCAATAAGGGCATAATAAATGCAGTCAACTTTTCAGGAATATTAAAAGCCTACAAAACAGTAGGAGGAATAGCCGGAATCAATAAAGGCACAATAGTATCCTGTGAGAACAGAGGAAGGATATTTGGAAGCAAGGAGGTGGTGCTGTCGGAAGAAAAGACTGCCACACTGCCGGATATAAGTGTGGAAACGGTAACATCAGATAAGGAAAAGCCTGAGATAATGGGAGGAATAGCCGGAGTTTCCACAGGTTATATAAAGGCTTGCACAAATCTTGCAAAGGTCGGTTATGAGCATACGAGTTATAAAATAGGGGGAATAGCCGGCGTTCAAAACGGTGTAATAGAAGACTGTAGCAATCAAGGTATAGTATACGGAAGAAGGGATGTAGGAGGAATAGCAGGTATACTTGAGCCTTATATGGAGATTGCCTATGAGAGCGATACCTTGGATAAACTTAACAGACAGCTTGAGGTACTTAATAAACTATCTGATGAATTTTCCACACAGCTTGATACTTCCGTTAATTTACTACAGGAAGACAGCGACAGTATATCCGAACAACAAGATAAATTAAAGGAAAATTTTGATGACAGGCTTGATTACCACAAGCAGGAAGCTGATAATTTTGACGCCGGACTTGACGAAAAAAGAGAAGGCTTGGATGGGGTCAATGAAAATATAGCAAGCAATGCCTCAGATGCTGCGGATAAGGTGGGAGACTTAAGAAACAGAGCCGATTATTCGGATATTATAAAAAAAGACAACAGTAAACTGCAAAACACCATAGCCGCAATAAAAAATATTTCGACGATAACCGAAAGAATGAAGTCCTCGCTTGAAAATAAAAGAGGTAAGCTCGATGGCATAGAAAAAGACTTCTCCTATCTTAGCGGCGATATAGATGAATTATACAAGCAGTCCAAGGACTTAATTGACTATCTGGATAATGAAAAAGGTGACTTTGGAGATGATCTGTCCGAGAGCAGAAAAACAATAAACAGTGACGGCGAGGCACTGAAAGCTGAAATAGATAAGGCTAAGGAAGATTTAAGAACAAGCAGCCAAAGCATGAAGACAGATATAGATAATATAAGGTCGGAGCTTGACAATATAAGAGGGGTAATAGAAGAGGGTGAGGATAAGCTGAAAGCTAAGATAGAAGATAAGACCTTTTATTATGATATTTCAGCCAAAAGTGACAGAGATTTTGAAAAAGCCAAGCTTGTAAATTCTGTAAATAAGGCTGAGGTTATAGGGGATTTTAATGTAGCGGGTATAGTGGGAAGAATAGGTATAGACCTCAAAGAAACCGTAAATGACAATATAAATCTTTCAGACAGAATCAATAAAAGCGGAGAACTCTCACTTAATTTCAGCAACAATATTTATGCAAGAGTTATCAATAATGTTAATGAAGCTGATATAAAGGCAAAGAATGATTATGTAGCCGGAATAGTGGCAAAGGCTGATTACGGTGCTATAACGGGAAATCAAAACTATGGGAATATAAGTTCTGAAAACGGCTCCTATGCCGGAGGTATAGCAGGCTACAGTACCAATATACTGAGCGACTCCTACAGTCTTGCAAGTGTAAGTGCTCTAAATTATGTGGGAGGCATAGCCGGAAGTGCAAAGGAACTTAATAATAATACCGTAATGGCAGAGCTTGTAAGTAAAGAAGATGCTAAAAAGGGAAGTGTGGCAGGTGAGCTTATAGAAGAAGGAAGTGCCACAGCCAACAGATATGTAGACTACGGCGTAGGAGCAATTAACAACATAAGCTTTGAGAAAGAGGCAAATACCGTAAGCTATGAAGAACTTTTGGCACAGGAGCAAACTCCCGAAAGGTTTAAGTATTTGGAAGTTAAGTATGTTGTAGGAGATGAGCTTGTAAAAAGCGTAAGGGTAAATTATAAGGGTTCTATAGATCCGGCAAAGATTCCGCAACCGCCTAAAAAGGAGGGCTACAACACCTATTGGGAAGAAAGCGGTAAAGCACAAATAACAACAAACACCACAATACATTTGGTGGAGGCTCTTTGGAACAAGGATATAGTAAGTGTTGAAAGTGTGGGAGATAAGCCTCTGCTTTTAGCAAATTCCTACTTTTATAACGGAACATCCGTAGAAATAAAAGAGCTTGCCTTATCAGCCGAAGATAAAAACTTTTCTAAAAATGCGGTAAAAAAATACGAGTATAACATAATACCGGGCAGCAACGGCTCCTACATAGAGCTTAGAATACTGAGTGAAGATAAGAATACCAATACAGTGGCAGTAAAAACAGAAGAAGGAATAAAGGTAACAGAAAGCGAGCGAATAGGCTCTTACCTAAGTTTTAAAGTCAATAAATCAAGAGGAGAGTTTGTACTGCTGAAAGATAAGGGAATGAGTAATGAAAGAGTAGGAATTATAATTGCAGCGGTTTTGGGCTTGGCTTTGGCTTTTGGGCTGTATATAAAAAAGAAAAAGAAGGATTAGTAACATAAGTAATTATGATGGTTTGTCGGGGAGTTGGCAGCATAAACAATTATAATAGTTTGTGGTTATTAGTTTATAAA
>ERZ773003.333-NODE-333-length-36057-cov-6.678018_pt1 | contig 36057 bp, 23 predicted proteins | sample MGYA00580668_ERZ773003 | MGnify/ENA primary metagenome ERZ773003 (study PRJEB29015, sample SAMEA2738002) | human oral metagenome | biome: human oral; feature: human-associated habitat; material: dental | place: China | collected 2126 ...
TTCGTCTTTGATAACATTTTCCACATGACGAGCATATTGAGAATCAGAAAGATCATCAATAAAAATATATCCATACATAAAACCAACATATGTTTTATGTACAAATTTATTTAGAGATTCAATAAAGAGAAATGCACATCCAGAATTCATATCAAGCATAATAAACAAAGGATTGCCAGAAGATACAATATTAATATTAAATGCAGATGATCCAATAAGCTCAAGACTTGGAAGTAAATCTAATTCAAGAGTGTTCTTTGCAATTGATAAGCAACCATTTGATTTAAACAAATTAATAAATGATCAAAGAATATGTCCAAAGTGTGGAACAAAACTAGAATATAATTATGTAAGATATCATCACATAGGTAATTGCTATTGCCCAAACTGTGATTTTAAATCACCAACAGCAGATATAGCAATCAAAACAATAGATTTCAAAAATCAAAAAATAATAGTAACAGTAGACAATAAAGAAGAAGAGTTTAAGCTATTTTCAAATCAAATATTTAATATATATAATGAAATAGCAGTAATAACAGCATTATATACATTAGGAATATCAACAAAAGATATTCAATCACAAATAAACAAGTTACATATAGTAGAATCAAGATATAATGAGGTAGAGAAAAACGGCATTAAGATAATAGGAAATCTATGTAAAGGGCAAAATCCAGTAGCATTATCATGTATATTTGATTTCTTAAATAGAGATAAAGCAGAAAAGCAAATCATTTTATTATTAGATGATAAACATGATGCAAAAGATTCTTCAGAAAATTCAACATGGATGTATGACGCAGACTTTGAATTTTTAAATGCAAAACACATAACTAAAATAATAATAGGAGGAAAAAGATCAGAAGATTTTTATCTAAGATTATTATTAGCAGGTGTACCAAAAGAGAGATTAGTATATGATTTTGATGTAAATAAAGTTGGAGATTATGTAGATATCGAAAAAGATAAAGAAATATATATTTTATATGATATTTATAATGGAGATTTACAAAGAAATGCAAGAGATAGAATTTTGCAAAGAATAGAGGGAGGTAATGCAAATGACTAAAATCGAAGTATTATACCCAGAAACATGTAATCTATTTGGAGATATGTTCAATATAAAATTGTTAGAACAATCAATAAAAGATGTAGAAATAATTAATACAAACTTTACAGATGAACCAGCATTTGTAACACAAAATATAGATATGTTGTATTTAGCACCAATGACTGAACGCACACAAGAAGAAGTCATAAAAAAGCTAGAACCATATAAAGCGAGATTGGAAGAATTAATAAATAAAAATACAGTAATGTTATTTACAGGAAATGCTTTTGAAATACTAGGAAAATACATTGAAAATGAAGATGGAACTAAAGTCAAAGGATTAGGCATAATGGATTTGTATTCAAAAAGAGACATGATGCATAGATATAGCAAAATGTATTTAGGTGAAATGGAAATTGAAAAAGGCAAAAAAAACAAAATTTTAGGATTTAAAGCACAATTTAGTATGACTTATGGAGATAATCAAGAATATTATGCATTTGAAACAATTAGAGGAGACGGAATAAATAAAGAAAATAAGTTCGAAGGAATCAGATTAAATAATTGCTTTGGAACATATATTCTAGGCCCAATTCTAGTAAACAACCCATTTTTTGCAAAATACATATTAAGATTATTAAATGTAAAAGACACAATAGCATTTGAAGATATTGCAATAGAAAATTACCAAAGAAGACTAGAGGAATTTGAAAATCCAGCAACAAAATATGAATAAAGGAGATTGCAAGTGGAAAAAAATATATTTTTAGAATTAGAAGAAAGAGGAATTATTGAACAATTCATCGATAGAGAAAATTTAATAAAACACTTAGATGAAGGAAATGTACCATTCTACATTGGAATAGACCCAACAGCAGATAGCTTACACATTGGGCATTATGTAGGATTAATGGTAGCTTCATACTTGCAAAAAGCTGGACACTCTCCATTAATCTTAATTGGTGGAGGAACAGCAGCAATCGGAGATCCATCAGGAAAAACTGATTTAAGAAGAATGATGACACGTGAAGAAATGGACGAAAATGTTGAGAAAATAAAGAAACAAGTATCAAGATTCGTTAATTTTGAAGGTGAAAATGCAGCCAGAATCGTAAACAATGCAGACTGGTTATTAAATCTAAATTACATTGATTTCATGAGAGAAATAGGTTCAAAATTTTCAGTAAATAGAATGTTAGCAGCAGAATGCTACAAAACAAGATTGGAAACAGGTTTAACATTCTTTGAAATGGGATATATGTTATTACAATCTTATGATTTCTTACATTTATACAATCAATATGGATGTAAACTAGAAATAGGTGGAAATGACCAATGGTCAAACATAATTGGAGGAGCCGAACTAATCAGGAAACTAGGACATGATGATGCCTTCGCATTCACATTTAAACTTCTAACAACAAAAGAAGGAAAGAAAATGGGAAAAACAGAAAAAGGTGCATTATGGCTAGACAAAGATAAAACTTCACCATACGAATTCTACCAATACTGGAGAAATGTAGCCGATTCAGACATTGAAAATGTTTTAAAAATGTTAACATATCTACCACTTGACGAAATAAAGGAATTAACATCAGTAGAAGGTCAAGAATTAAACAAAGCAAAGAAAATTGCAGCATATGAAATAACAAAATTAATTCATGGCGAAGAAGAAGCTAAAAAAGCAGAAGAAGCATCAGAAACTCTATTTGGAAATGGGGCAAACAATGCAAACATGCCAACTATAGAAATCGAAGCAGAAACAAGTATCTTAGACGCTATAATTCTAGCAGGATTTGCTCAATCAAAAGGCCAAGCTAAAACATTAATAGCTCAAGGTGGAATAACATTAAATGACAATAAAGTAGAAGACTTACAATTAAAAATAACATCAAACATGCTATCAGAGGAATTAATTCTTAAAAAAGGTAAAAAAGGATTCTGCAAACTAATAAGCAAATAACACATAAAAACAAGCAAAATCGACATTATTCGACATTTGCTTGCTTTTTAATATCAAAAAGTGTGAAACAAAATTGAAAAAAATGATTAAAAATGTTTCACATTTTTTAAATAAGTGTTATAATAAAGGTGTGAAACAAAATTTCTAAAAATTAATAAAAATGTTTCACATAAGGAGTGAAAAATGAGCGAGACTATAGAAATAATGAATCTACTTCAAAGTAAACAAGTATTAGAAGATAAGCTAAGTTCACTAATATATGGTTCAGTAGAAATAAGAGAAAAAGGCGATAATAAATATATATATGTTCATTACAGAAAAGATGGAGTATCATTAACTAAGTATGTTGGAGAATACAGTGAAGAATTATATAATTTAATCTTTTCTAATAGCTTAAAAGCAAGAGAATTAAAAAAGCAAATTCGTGAAATAAATAAGAAATTAAAGGAATTAAATTATATTGAAAATGAGATTTCTGAAATAGTAGAAAGAAACATTGATTTTGCAAAAAGACAATTAGTAGATACAATATATAAACAAGCAATATTAGAAGGAGTCGCAACAACATATGCAGATACTGAAAACATAATTGAAGGTGGAAAAGTAAATAACATGACATCTGAAGATGTTATGAAAATTATAAATCTAAAACATGCTTGGGAATTTATACTAAATAAAAATGTAATAATGAGCGATACAAACTTTGCATTATTATGCGAGATAAATAAATTAGTTCAAGAAGCATTCTATATATCTGCTGGAAAAATAAGAAATGTGCCAGTATCAATAGGAGGAACAAGTTGGAAACCTGATTTCCCAATTGAAGCCACGATTAAAGAAGAATTAAATATGATATTAAATAGTGAAAAAGAAGATATTGATAAAGCAATAGAATTATTATTGTATACAATGAAAAAACAAATATATCTAGATGGAAACAAAAGGACCGCTGTTATATTCAGTAATCACTATTTAATTTCAAAAGGAAAAGGAATAATAAGCATACCGGCAGAATTAACTGAAAAATTTAAAGAATTACTTATTCCATATTATGAAGGAAAAGATGAATTAAAAATAAAAGAATTTTTGAAGAATGAATGTTATACTAATATCTAAGGAATAAAAATGGTAAAACTAGAAGAACAAAACTATAATCAAAGCTTAAGAGCATACAATGCAATAAAGGAGCAATTAAAAAAACAAATCAATAAAGAAATAGAAATATCCCATGTAGGCTCAACATCAATACCATCAATAAAATATGGTAAAAACATCATAGATATTTTAATAGGAGCCAAAGATAAAAAAGAATTCGCAGAAATAGCAAAAATCTTAGAAAGTATAAATTATATTCCAAGTGATAAAAGCAAAACAGAAGAATATCAATTTTTTGCATCAACAAACGAGGAAACTAAAAGTGGCGACATACACATTCATCTAGCACTAAAAGATACAAATAGATATAAAGAATTTATACTATTAAAAGAATATCTTCTAGAAAATGAAAAAGAAGCAATAGCATATTCAAATTTTAAACAAAAATTAATAGAAGAAAAAATCAATGATAGAAAAGAATACAAAAGATTAAAAAGCGAATATGTAACAAAAATCATAGAGAAAATAAATAAAATTACATATTGAAAGTGGAGAAAATATGAAAAATAAAGTTTTGGAAGTAGAGCAAAAAAATTTTGGAGTAATAAAACCAGGAACATGGACAATCAGAACATGGATTTTGTATGATGATAGAAGTGTTGAAAACACAGTAAATTATAAAGAAAGTGGAGATAATTCTCAAAAAGAAGAAAAGTTTGAATATAAAATATCAATATTAAAGTTATTAAAATTGAAAAAAATGATAAATAAATATAATAAAGAGAATGATAAGTCGAGAGCTTTTGACGGTAGTGCATGGGAATTTACATATTATGAAAATAATATAGTAAAATGGCACAGAGAATCAGGTTATATTTATGGTGTAGAACCACTAATAAAAATCGCAGAAATATTTATGAGATTAAAATAAAGGAAATAATTTTTAGGAGAAATTATATAAAATGATATACATAGTTAGACATGGTCAAACAAATTGGAATTTAGAAAAACGAAATCAAGGAAGAAAAGATATTGAATTAAATGAAATATGAAAACTAAAAAAGTGTACTAATTGTACACTTTATATTTTTGCTATTTTAATACCTAAAACACCATATTTCTATTGCTTTTCAGGAGTATAAAATTCTTCAAGAGCATTAAGTAATTCAGCCTTAGTCATAGAACTATCTGCCAAAATTTCAATAGGAAAATCTTCAAACAAATCTTCAAAAGAGCGATATCTAAGCAAACCAATAACTTTTACCTTTAAAGAATCAATTTGTTCAGGTTCTCTCTTAAATTCAATAATATCATTAATATTAATCTGTTGCCTTTTTTCATCAAAGAGTCTAAGCTCAATTCGTTTTGTTCCATCTTTTATAAAATCAAAAAACTTCGGTTGTAATTTTAATATATGAGTCATAAAGCACCTCCAAACAAATTATACCATAAAATAATTGTATATTAAATAAAATTAATGTAATATATATCAAAAGGAGGATATAATGGAAGAATTATTGTATCATAAAACTAATAAAAATAATTTACCTAATATCGAAAAAAACGGATTAAAAAGAACAATCGGAAAGAATAGCAAATATGCAGGGGAACAAAATGCAATATTATGCTTTTCAGAAGGAATTGATGGAGTTCTTTTAATGACAGCAGTATTGTCTTATGGAACAAAATTAAATATTGCCGAATATTTAAAAACATTAGAAAATGATAGAATTTTAGTATTTGATAAATCAGGAATCAAAAACGAAAGAAATTATGTAGATGGAAGAACTACAACGAATGACATCCCAGCAAATAAATTAAGAATGTTAGAAATAAAGAACAATAAAACAGGAGCAATTAATTCATCAGCACTTGAAGTAATTTCATATATGATGTCAAAAATCAATCCAGTTGATGAACAAAAATTGAAACAATCATTAGGTAATATTCCATTAAATATGAAAGAAGAAAAAATTAAAACAATAACAGAATTATATAATCAAATGTATGAAGCAAATAAGACAAGAATTGAAAAGTATAAGAAAGCAGATTATAAATTAACTAGTACAAATGAAATAACAAAAGAATTTAATAGAGATATTGAAGATTAGGCAGTAATAAATAGTATTATAAAGCGAAAATCTAGTAAAATATGAAGGAGTATATTATGAAAGAATTTGAAATTGAGTTATCAAATGGAATAAAAATTCCAGCCAAATTAGAATATGGAGAATTAATATATGGCGTAACGGCGATAGCAATTGGCAAAAATAATAATTATATTAACAATAACGATGTATCAACACTTACAGCTAAACATCCAATAACAGGAGACAATCTCAAAATAATAATGCTAGATGATAATAATTTACAAAATACAGCAACATTATTGGTTCCAGCGCATATACAAGAACATTTTGAATTAGCAAAGAAATATAATTTGCCATATAAGCAAGTAGTAGCACCATATTTTAGAGGAACTGGAGAGCAAACGCTAAGGCCTGATATAGAAACAAAATTTAGAAGAAGTGTAATTGCAGTAATAAAAAATGAAAAAGATAATACATATTTATGTGTAGATTCACCAAACAGAATATGTAAGTCATTTGTATTAGGAGGAATAGAAGAAGGAGAAACACCCGAAGAAGCAGCAATACGAGAAATAAGAGAAGAAACAGGTTACACAGATGTAACAATTACAAGAAAAAGCATTTTCATACTACATAATCATTTTTATGCAGATTATAAAGGAGTAAATAGATATTCCCACCTATATATAGTATTCGGAAAAATAAATTCAGATACAAAGGAAGAAATGTCCGAAGAAGAAAAGAAAAAGCAATTGCCAAAATGGATAAAAAGAGAAGATTTAGGAGATTTCTTAACGGTTATAAATAATAAATTTGTAAACGATTATTTAATGGATGGAGACATAGCTTACACTGGAGACGGAATAATGATGAACTCAGAGGAAATGAACGGTAAATTAAGATCAGAATTAAAGGAGCAATAAAATGAAAATTAGAAAAGCATGCTTAGAAGATATCGAAAACAATTTACTAAACTTATATCAAGAATTATTTGAATATCACTATAATAATAGGCCTGAAACTTTTAAAAAATCAAATATAAAAGAATTAAAGCAAGAATTAGTAGATAAAATAAATGACATTATTGTAATTGAAGAGAAAGGTAGAATTCAAGCATTTGCAATATATACTACAAAAGACAGAATGTCACAAAAAGTTTTGTTTATAGAACAAGTAATTGTAGATAAAAAATCAAGAAATAAAGGATATTTAAAAGAATTGATAAATTATATTAAGAAAATAGCAAAAGAAAGAGAATGTTCAAGAATAGAGCTTTGTTGTTGGGAATTTAATATAAAAGCAAAAGAAATATATGAACATTTAGGCTTTAAAAAACAAAGAACAATTTATGAATTAGAAAGTAATTAATAGGAGAATGTAATGAATAAACTAAAAATATCAACAAAGATATTTAATGATATAAAAAAAGGCATAGAAAATCTAATAATTACAAAAGAAGACAAATTAGAAAAAGAAGCAACAATTAAATTAGTTGATGATACTACCGGAGAAGAAATAGAAGCACAAATAACATTCAAACAAAAATTTAGAACCATAAAAGAAGCAATAGAAAATATCGCCATAACATCAATAAAAAATGCGTCAGAATATTTAGATTTTATAGGAGAAGTAACAGTATATAGAATTAAAACAGATATAGAGGCAGATATCAAAGATTTAATAAAAGATAGTGAAATATACAATATAATTGATAAAAATGAATTAAAAGAACTAAAATTAGGAAGATCTGACACAAAAGTATTTAAAACAAAATTAAACTCAAATCATCAAGAAGTAATATTAAAAATTCAATACATAGAAAACAAAAATAATTTAAAAGAAGAATATGAAAGATTAAAATGGATTGAAGGAAAATTAAATACACCAAAAGCATATTATTATAATGAAACAGATAATATAAAATATTTGATAATGGAATATAAAAAAGGATCCCCATCATTTAAATTTGATGATATAGGATATCAATTAGGAAAAGCATTAAAAGAAATACATCAAGTCAATATAGAAAATTGTCCATTTAATAAATATTCTCCAGAACAATTATTATCGAATTTTCTAGCTAAATTGGACAGCATATATCCAGAAATTCAAGATAATTATAAAGATGAAACAAAAGAAACCGTAATAGAATTCATGAAAGAAAATACTCCAACAGATAAAGTCTTAACACATGGCGATTACAGTATGCCAAACATATTAATAAATAATGGAGAAATAAGCTTTATAGATTTAGGAGAATTAGGAATATCAACTAAATATTTAGATATCTATTACTTGATGAAAAGTTTAAAAATTAACAAAAAAGAAGAAATCTTTGAAGAATTTTTAAAAGGATATGGAATAGACAAAATAAATAACAATTATATAAAATGGATGGATTTGATAAATATGTCACTCTGCTAAAAGTAGTTTCCATAAATGTACTAAATAAAAAAATATTGAATGTGTATGTGGTACAGGTAAGATTTCTACATATTTTCAAAATAAAGGATATTCTGTTACTGCAGTTGATATAGATGATGAAATACTGCATTTAGCAAAAAATATTGTTAAAAAAATCATCATTTAGTGAAATGCCTAAATTTGAAATAATGTCAATTTTAAATTTGCAATATAAAAATAAATCATTTGATGTTGCTTTTAGTAATGGAGTATTAGAACATTTTACTGATGATGAAATTATAAAAATCTTAATGGAAGAGATGAGAATAGCAGATATAGTTATATTTGGAGTTCCAAGTAAATATTTTAATGATGATGAATTTATGCATGGAGATGAAAGATATTTAATAAGAGAAGAATGGAGAACTTTAATAACAAAAGCAAAAGGAAAGGAATAGAAGAAAATGCTTTTCATTCTCAATCATTGAAGAAGAGAATAAAAAATAAGAAATTGTTTAAACAAAAAGATTTTAATTTATTTATTATAAAGGAGAATAATTAAGATGGAAAACGAATATGAAATAACTGTTTTGGATATTGATATAAAAGAAATTGAGAAAAAACTAATAGAGATAGGAGCTGTTAAAGAAGGAGAATATTTTCAAAAAAGAAAATTATATAACTTTCATGAAGAATATAGAGGAAGATTTATAAGGCTAAGAACAAATGGAACAAAAACAACATTAACAATTAAAGATAAATCGGCGAAAAAGGAAATCGGTAGTGTAAAAGAATTGGAAATAGAGGTTTCAGACTTTGAAAAAACTAATCAAATTATGAATATGCTTGGGTATGAACATAGCATGTACCAAGAAAATAAAAGAACAATATACAGATTAGGAGATGTGGAATTTGATATTGATACATGGCCAATGATTCCAACATATTTAGAAATAGAAGGGAAAAGTAAAGAACAAGTTGAGGAAATGATTGAAAAACTTGGTGTAGATAAGAAAAAATTATCTCTTGATAAGGTAAGCGAGATTTATAAAAAATATGGACTAGATATACATGAATATAAAGATTTAAAGTTTGAGGAATAAATAAAATGTATAATGATTTAAAAGAATATATAAGAAATGAAAGTTCAATAATAGCATAATATGTATCTCAACAATAGTTGTATCACGAAAGTGTGACATATATTTAACAAACCTACAGAATAAAAATACTTCGAATCGCTTAATGCTTGACAGAATATTATCTTCTCGTAATATTAATATTTCTCCTATTATCGAATCCTATTCAACTGAAATGGCAATTCAATTTGTGAAAGAAAAATTTGGAATTGCTTGGCTTTCAAAAGAACTTTTAAAACAAGAACTAAAAACCAAAAATTTATTTGAGGTTCCTAGTAATATAAACTTACCAAAAATTCAAATTCAACTAGCATATATTGATGATTTTATTTCTTTTCCAGCGCGAAAATTTATAAATACATATTTCATAAAGAATTAATATTAATTCTTTATGAAATGGAAAGGATACCCTCTTTGATCAATATCATCTAAATTTAAATTAATATTTTCAGCTTCTAAATCTAATAATTTTCGTTCTTCTTCATAACTACTTTCAATCTTCTTTACTTCAATTTCTATGAAATATCCGAGATTCTCTACTTCATCTAATGAAACTTCATATTTATCATTCTTATACATATATATGCTTCTGAATTTATGTATTAAAGCAAAAGAATAGATATTTAATTCTTGGAATATCTTATTTAATTTGTCTGTGTTATCTATGTTTACTTCATATTCATCACAATAAGTATGAACCTCTTCTTTTTCTGGATAAAAATGTTTGTAATTCAATATCTTTTTATCTCCACGTTCTCGAATACTTAACCATTTATATGGATATTTTTCTTTTGTAAAATCTTCAAATTTATTAATAAAATATTCATCTTTTTGTTCAACGTTCTTTATAAATTTCCCATTATCTTCAAAATATCTTTTCATTTCATTAAATTTTTCTTTTGTTAACTTAATCTTTATTTCTATCTCAATATCGCTACTCATTATATAATCCTCCTTATAAATTTATATTTATTTCTAATGGCAAATGATCAGAGCCATAGATATCATTTAAAATTTTAATATATTTAATTTTACTTTTCAAACTTTTACTTACAAAAAAGTAATCTATTCGCCAGCCAAGATTTCTATTTCTTGCATTAAAAGAATATGGAAACCAAGTATATAGTCCTTCTCCATTATTAAAATCCCTAAATGCATCAATAATATTCGACTCTAATAATTTTGTTATGATATTTCTTTCTGCATCTGTAAACATTATATTTTTATAATTTTGATTTGGTCTTGCTAAATCAATATCATTATGAGCTATATTAAAATCTGTTGCAATTATAATATCTTTTTTTTCATTTTTTATCAAATTTTGTAATATGTTACAACTATCTAATTTGTATTCTAAATTTTCTTTTTCTCGTCCTCCATGAACCATATATACATTGTATAATACGAAGTCTTCGAAAGTAAGTTTTAGAAATCTTCCATCTAAGTCAAATCTTTTATTATTTATTTTCTGTTCGAAACTTTCTTCTTTTAGTTTTGAAAAAATAGCAACCCCATTATGTCCTTTTCTGGAGCATTGATTAAAAAAAGTTTTATATGATTTTGGAATTGTTAGTTTAATACTTTCTATATCTGAATTCTTTACTTCTTGTAAACATATAATATCATAATCCGAGTTCAATATTTTTTTCAAATCTCCTTTTTCATAAGCAGACTTATATCCGTTTACATTCCACGTTAGCAGTTTCATTGTTACATCTCCTATAATTTTTTTATATTTTGAATTTTATTGTTTCTTAATTCTTTATTTATTTTGTATCCTTAATTAATTTAAGAACTTTATCCCTTATTTTGTAATCTCTTCTGATTTTTTCACCTTCTACAGATAATATCTTTTTTTCATTTTTTGTTTGATTATCTTAATAATTAACTGATTGGTTATTAATTCTTAATTGTTCTTAATACATTTTTACTTTCTTTTTTATATACATCTTATCACACCATTATTTTATTTAATTTGCTCTCAGTATATTTATTATTTTATCTTAGAACTTTTTTTATTAATTCCTGATTATTATATAAAGTTATTGCTTGTGGAATTAATTTAATTTTGAAATTTTTGTCTGTGATTTCATCGCCGTCTATGTTACATACTGTTTCTTCTTTTAATTTAATTGTTATTTCTGTTGTTTGAAATTTATGTATGCTTTTTGATTGTTCATGTGTACCTTTTTTTATTTTTATGATAAGGCCTGGTAATTTATATTTTTTCATGTCTTTGGCATAATAAATGTCCAATAATCCATCATTATATTTGCTGTTTGGAGCAATCTGAAATCCTCCACCATAGTACATTCCATTTGCTATAACTATTGTTGTAAACTTTCCTTTTTTCTGTTGTTCTTTGCTTGTGAATTCTGCTTCTTTGTTTTTATATTTAAAAAATGTATATATTAGACTGGCATTATATCGTTGTTTTATTGGTATTAATTTATTTTTTATTATTTTTGTATTGTTTCCTACATCGGCGTCAATTCCGAAGCATGCTATATTAATAAAGTATTTGTCATTGATTTGGGCAACATCTACTTTTTCGTATAATTTTGTATTTTGTTTTGAAATTGATTTGTAAAAATCATTTCCTGTTCCGACTGGTATTACGCCTAAATAATTTTGACTGCCCATAATATTATTTAAAATTCTATTTATTGTTCCGTCGCCTCCGTACGGCTATGATTATATTTTGCGTATCTAAATATTTTTTTAATGCATCTTTCATTGAATTGTCTTTTGATATTGTTTCGATTACATAGTCTATTTGTAGCTCTTGGCAAACTTCTTTTATCTTTTCTGATATTGTGTCTAATCTTTTATTTAATGAAAATTTATTTACTATAAAAACATGTCTCATTGTTTTACTCCATTTATGTTCTTTTTTATTAATTCTTCTAATTTTTTCATTAAGTAGTTATTGCTTTTGGAATCTTTTTTATTTATTATATGAATCCATGTAAACTTCCCCTTAAGTTTTATTAGGCTTGACCTTCCCATTCTTTATAAAATTCATCTAAAAAATTTTCCATATATTTGGTTCTTTCAATAGCTATTTCTTTAGCTGTCTCTGTATTTATTGTGTCTTTGATTTTTAATAATTTTTCATAAAAATGATTAATTGAATGTCTTTCTTTATTTCTATATTCTTCATAATTATGTATTTCAACGATTCCCATATCTGGATTATATATTGTATTACCTTTCTTTCCACCAAATGCAAAACATCTTGCAATTCCAATGGCTCCTATACTATCTATTCTGTCTGCATCTTGTACTATTTTGCCTTCTTCTGAAATTTCTACTGTATTAAATCCACCTTTATATCCTAAGTTGTTAATTGAATTTAATATGTTTTCTAACTCGTCTTGTTCAATGTCATTGTAAATATTTAATTTTTTCATTAATCCTATTAAATTTTCTACCACATTACCTTCTGAAAATTTTTCGTCAAATACATCATGGAATAATGCAATCATTTTGATTACAAATTCATTTTGATGCTCTGTTTCATTAATTTTTATTGCTAAGTCATGAACTCTTTTGATATGCCACCAATCATGTCCTGTACTTTCTTTGATAAAATTGTCTTTAATATAATTTTCTGATATTTTTAAAATTTCGCCTTTATTCATTGTTGTACTCCTTTTGAGCTATTATACTATAAAAATGCCAATGTTTGTCTTCTCCTAATGCTGTTGGTTTATCATTTTCTATTTCTTCAAATACTATGATCTTAAATTTATTAAATAATCTTTTAACATCTTCTTTGTCAAAAAAACTCATGTCTCTATATTCTTTATTCCATGAATCATTGATTCCAAATATTGTTCCTACAAAATATCCATTTAAATTAATTGATTCTACAATTTTCTGCCACATTGATTTGAAATATTCTTTTTTACAAAATGATAAACTAAAATTAGCTATTATCAAGTCGGTATTTGGAATTTTTAAATCTTCTAGTTTTTGTTTTTTAAATTGAAAATATTTTTGCTTATCTTGTGATAGTCTTTCTCTTATTATTTCTTCAACATTTTCTTTATCTATTCCAAGTACTTTAAAATCATTATTTATTAAATATACTGTATCGTTTCCTTGACCACATCCTAAATCTATTGCATTAGTAGACTTTAAATTTAGACTATCAATCAAAAACTTCACATTGTTTCTTGGATATTCCTTTTTTGTCTTATCATAATATTGTTTCCAATTCTGCATTTATATACCTCTTATATCGTCTATTTAATTCATTTTAGCACATTCAATGATTTTTGTCTTTTTATTTATATTTATTGTATACTTTTTAGTTTTATGCTATAATTATTATGTAACCAATTGTTGAAGCTAAGTATGATTTAAGTGATTACTTGCTTTTTTTATTTGATGTTAGGAGGACATCATGAATAACAACTTAATTATGCTCATCATGGGCAGCAAGTACCCTGTCGCAGGTAAGAGTACTAGAGGATTGCGCTTTGGTATTGGAGACGCTAATCCTTCTACATTACTAGAGAGAATGATGAATAATCATCTTTTCTCTATCATTGACTTTTTTAGTAATAACGAACCATTTCGGAGTGATCTGGCTTATAGGAAGCTATGCAAATTACATAGCATAGGGTTCCTTGCCTATTATCTATCTGATATGGGGAATGTGCTATTCCTTAATATCGCGCGTTATAACTCTACATCTCGTGATTATGTGGTCTATTTACCACATCAATTAGATAAAGATCAGAAAGATTATATTGTGAGTATAGTATCCGAAAATTTCTCTTCAAAGTATACTATTCTGCATAATTTAAAACTTGATGGGAATAGCATCCCTGTTGGGGATACAAAATCGGATATTTCAGCCGATGAATTTTTAAGTATGATATGAACAAAAGACCAGCGATTGCTGGTCTTTTGTTTGTTATAAATTATTGATTGATATATTCATCTTTTACTTTTCTTGATATTGTATATCCCATTGCTGCTACTAAAGCTGTTAATGTAATTCCAACACCTGTCATTTGTAATACTTTGTTTATATCTAATCCTGTCTTTGGTACTAATACTAGAGTGGCTTGTTGTTTCTTTCCTTTCTTTTCTTCTTCGGTGTCTGTTTCTTCGAAGCCTGCATTGTTCTTTGTTTTTTCTATTCCGACCTTATTTACTAATGTTCCAAAATTGTCTTTTGAATTTGTCCACTTTAATGTGATACTTAATTCTTTGCTTTCTCCTGGATTTAGCTCTATTTCTTTACTTACAATTTTTCCGTTTTCGATTCTCCAATCTGGATTTTCTGATGGGTTCATTGTGAAGTATTTTGGAATATTTTCTTGTACAATCGTTGTTCCTTTGATTTCTCCAGTATTTTTTACATTGATTGAATATCTTACTTTTACTTCACTATTTAATATCTTCTTTACTGGGATATCTAATTTTGTGAATTTTCCATTTCTGAATGTTCTCTTCTCTCCATCAATTGTTGCTTCTTTTAGCTCTTTGTCGATTTCGATATTGAAAACTTTCTTTTCATAATAATGTGTAATCTTTTGGTCTTCCTCTGTTATTACTGGTTTAACATTTTCAGATTTTTCTGTTGATACCAAATTATAATACTCGATGTCTTTTGCTTCTGCATTATATGGTTCATTTATATTTCCTTTTATTACTTCGTCATTTTGTAATTTCATTCCTGTTGATTTCTCTACATAACTTACTACTACTTTTCCGAATTTCTTCTTGTATAAATATGTTACTACTTTTTCTTCTTGAGATATCTTTCCATTTTCATTTCCTTCTACCTCTACGAATTCATAAGCGTCTTGATCTATATCGTTTGGTATTGTTGTTTGATATGCATCGCCTACATGGCCTGTGATGACTTTATCTTCCTTCAATTTCATACTTCTATTTGATTTTAACACATATTTTATTGTTACTTTTGAACCTATTTCTGCTGGTATTTCTTTTGTATTATTTTCTGTTATCTTCTTATTTGTTTCTTTTAAGTTTATTTCAGCTCTAACTTTGTTTGTTACTTTTAGATTATCTTCTGAAATCTTTAAGTCTTTATATACTAATTTGATTTCTTTCTTGATTTCTACTTCTTTATCTCCATTACTATGTGTGTCTATGTTGTTTAGATTTTCAATCCATGTAATTGTTTTGCTTTCATCATCATAACTTCCATCTGTTATGTTTGATTTACTTAAATCCAATTTGAATGGTAATTCATCAACTATTTTTACTACTGCATCTCCCATATATTCTTTTATCTTACCTTTGTAAGTTATTGTATATGGTACTATTTCGTCTGCTTTTGTTATCTTTACTAATGTTGATTCTTTTTCTACTTTTGAATCTTCTATCTTACCTTCTGTTATTGGCTTTATTGTATTTGTGATTGTGTTTCCATTTACAACTGATGTGTAATATCTTAATTCACCTGGATGTACTTCTGTTTCTGTTACTGTATATACATTTTCTGCTCCGGTTGTTGGATTATATTTTGGTAAGTTCTTGAATTCTACTTCCCAGTTTGCATCTGTTGTTCTATTGCCTTTGACTTCTTTGTCTGCAACTACTTCATTATTATTTCTTACCTCTATCTTAATTGATGCTGGTCTCTTATTTTTTGCATTATTTCCGTCTACCCACTTTTTGTTGGCTTTTAAGCTAATAGTTGTTCCTGGTACTGCATATGTATTTACTACTTTAAATCCTTCTGTGATGTTTCCTGATGTTGTTGTTGTATAGAATTCTAAGTCGTTTGGATTGTTTGGTTCTTCTGTTATTGTGTAATTTATTGGATCTGCATTTTTGTTGTACTTTGGTACATTTTCAAATATCTTCTTCCAACTTTCTTCTGTTATTAATCCTGTTACTGGGCTTTCTTTTACTATTCTTCCTTCTTCATCTTTTACTTGTATCTTAACACTTGTTGGTCTCTTATTGTTTTGGTTTGAATTGTCCTTCCACTCTACTGTGATCTTTGGTGTTACTTCTTCATTTGGTACTTCAAATTTGTTTGTTACCGTGAATCCGCTCTTGTAATTTCCACTTACTGTTGCTTTGTAGAACTTAAAGTCATTTTGATTTACTTCTACTTCTTGTACATTGTACACTTCTTCGTTTCCTAAAGCATCATATTTGTCTAATTCGAAGTTATGGTTCCATCCATCTGCTGTATTTTTGTTTCCGCTTTGTACTTTGCTTGCAACTATTTGGTTATTACTGTTTAATACTTCGTATTTGATTGAAGATGGTCTCTTATTTGCTATGTTGCTTTCATCATCCCATGTTTTGCTTACTTTTACTGTAACTTTATCTGTTGGTACTGTGAATTTGTTTACTACTGCAAATCCGTTTGTTTGCTCTCCACTTATTTTCTTTGTATAGAATTTTAAGTCGTTTGCATTTACTTCTTGTTCTTCTACTGTGTATGTGATTTCATTTCCTTGTGCGTTGTATTTTGGTAAGTTTGTAAATGTGTAATTCCAATTTGCATCTGTTGTTCTGTTTCCACTTACTACTTGTTCTACGTCTGTTGCTCCACCTTTTAAGATATACTTAATTGATTGTGGTCTCTTGTTTGCTTCATTGTTGTTGTCTTCCCAAGTTTTATTTACATTTATTTCAATCTTTTCGTCCGGTACTTTGAATTTGTTTGTTATTACATATTCGCTGTCCTTGTCTCCTGTTATCTTCTTTTCATAGAATTTTAAATCTTCTGTTTGTTCTTCGATTTCTTCTACTGTGTAATTGATAACATCTCCATATCCATTGTATTTTGCTACATTTTCAAATGTGTATGTCCATTCGTTTCCTGAGCCTGTAACTCTTTCTTCTCTTACTATTGCTGCATTATTCTTTAATTGTACTTTGATTGCTGTTGGTCTCTTATTTGCTGCATTGTTGCTATCTTCCCATACTTTTTTAACTTTTACTGTTACTTTTTCGTCCGGTACTTCGAATTTATTTGTTACTTTATATCCTTTGTCGATGTCCCCTGTTACTGTTATTTTATAGAATTTGAAATCGTCTGGGCTATTTGGTTTCTCTTCTACTGTATATGGGATTGGATCTCCGTTTTTGTCGTATTTTGGTACATTTTCAAATACTTTGTTCCATTCTTCATCTGTTGGATTTCCTGTAACATTTCCTTCTTTTACAACTTTTCCTTCTTTATCTTTTACAATTATTTTTACATTGCTTGGTCTCTTGTTTCCATTGTTGTTATTGTCTTCCCATGTGATTGTTACTCTTGGTGTTACTTTATCATTTGGTACAACAAATTTATTGGTTACATTGATTCCTGCTTTGTAATCTCCACTGATTGTTGGTTCATAGAATTTTAAATCTCCTGGATTTACTTCTTCTTCTCGTACAGTGTAACTTATTTCGTTTCCGGTGTTTGCTTCATATTTTACTAAATTGCTAAATTCGTATGACCAATTTGTATCTGTATTGCTTTCTCCTGTTATGATTTGTTCTACTGTTGAACCATTTCCTGATAATACATATTTAATTGAAGCTGGACGCTTATTATTTGCGTTTGAATTATCATTCCATGTTTTGCTTACGTTTACATTGATTCTTTCGTCCGGTACTTTGAATGTATTTACTACATTAAATCCGGCTTTGTAATCTCCATTTACTTGTTTTGTATAGAATTTTAATTCGCCTTCATTTGCTTCTTGTTCTTCCAATGTGTATTTGATTTCATCGTTATGCTCGTCATACTTTGCTAGACCTGTGAATGTGTAATTCCAATCTGCATCTGTTATTTCATTTCCTGCTACAACTTTTTCTGATGCTATTGTTTCTTTATTCTTTAATACATATTTGATTGAGACTGGTCTCTTTCTATTTGCATTATTTGAATCATTCCATGTCTTGCTTACATTTACATTTATCTTATCTGTTGATTGTGTAAATGTGTTTGTGATTGTGTTTCCAACTATTGATTTTGTATAGAATCGTAAATCTCCTGGATTTACTTCTTTTTCATCCAATGTATATGTTATTGTGTTTCCTTGTGAATTATATTTTGGTAAGTCTGTGAATGTGTGTTTCCATTCATTTCCTGTGCCTGTTAATTCTTGTGTTCTTACTACATTTGCTCCATCACTTAATTCTACTTTAATACTTGCTGGTCTCTTGTTACTTACATTTGAACTGTCTTCCCATTTCTTTGTTATTTCTACTTTTACTTTATCATCTGGAATTCTGAATGTGTTTGTTACATTGAATCCTGATTGATAATTTCCATTAACTTGTTTTTCATAGAATTTCAAGTCTCCTGGGTTTACTTCTTGTTCTTCTACTGTGTATGTAATTTCGTTTCCTTGTGCGTTGTATTTTGGTAAGTTTGCAAATGTGTATGACCAATTATCATTTGTTGTTGTATTTCCACTTATAACTTGTTCTTTATCACTTTCGCCACCTTTTAAGATGTACTTGATTGATGCTGGTCTCTTTCCATTTACATTTGAATTATCTTCCCATGTTTTTGTAATTTGTAATTCTACTTTATCTTCTGGAACTTTGAATTTGTTCTTTACATTGAATCCTGCATTCATTGATCCAGTGATTTCTTTTTCATAGAATTTTAATTCATCTGTATTTACTTCTTGCTCTTCTACTGTGTATTGGATTTCATCACCTGTTGCACTATATTTTGGCAAGTTTGTAAATTTGTATGACCAATCTGCATTGCTGTTTGTGTTTCCACTTATAACTTGCTCTACTGGTGTTGCTCCACCTTTTAATACATATTTAATGCTCGTTGGTCTCTTTGTATTTGCATTATTTTCGTCTTCCCAAACTTTGTTTACTTGTACTTCTACTTTTTCGTCCGGTACTTCAAATGTATTTACTACATTGAATCCGGCTTTGTAATCTCCACTTATTGCTTTCTTGTAGAACTTAAAGTCGTTTTCGCTTACTTCTTGTTCTTCTAATGTGTATGTGATTTCATCGCCTGAATCATTGTATTTTGCTACATTTGTGAATGTGTGGTTCCAATCTGCATTTGTTGTATTGTTTCCACTTACAACTTCTTCAATTGGTGTTGATCCACCTTTTAATACATATTTAATACTTGTTGGTCTCTTGCCTGCTACATTTGAATTGTCTTTCCATTCTTTTGTAACTGCAATTGTAAGCTTATCTTCTGGTACTTTGAATGTGTTGATTACATTAAATCCACTTTCTTTGCTTCCAGTGATTACTTTTGTATATAAATGTGCATTTTCTGTTATTTCTTCTTCAACACTGTATTGGTATTCTTGTCCATTTGAATCATATTTTGCTAAGTTTTCAAATGTGTATGACCAATTTTCATCTGTTGTATTGTTTCCACTTACAACTTTTTCAATTGGTGTTGCTCCACCTTTTAAGATGTATTTGATTGAACTTGGTCTCTTGCCTTTTGCATTGCTGCTGTCAATCCATGTTTTGGTTGCTTTTACATTTATTTTGTCTTCTGGAACTTTAAATGTGTTTGTTACATTAAAGCCATTTACTTCTTTTGAATAAAATTTCAAATCTTCTGGATTTACTTCTTGTTCGTCAACTGTGTAAACAATTTCGTTTCCTTGTGCATCATATTTTGGAAGATTTGTAAATGTATAATTCCAATCTGCATCACTGTTGATATTTCCTGTTACAACCTGTTCTTTTGTCAAGCCGTTTCCTGTTAATACATATTTGATTGATGCTGGTCTCTTTCCATTTGCATTGTTGTTATCTACCCAAGTTTTATTTACTGTAATTCTTCTTGTAAATTGTCCATCTGTCGTTGTTTCAACTTCTTTTTCTTTATTTGTCACTCCAACAACTTCCGGTACATCTTTTAAATTAAATTTAACATTTGCAGTATTTGTAATATTTACATGTTCACCAATTGGTAAATTTTTATAAACAACTCCGAATGTCTTTATGATTTCAACATTTCCATTATTATCAAATGAATTAATATTATTGACTAATATCTTCCACTTAATAGTTTTATGTTCTTCATCATATTCCCCACCAGCTAAATCTGATTTATCAATATCGATTTTATATGGTAACGTATCAACTATTTCTAATACAGCTTTTCCAATATAATCTTTAACACTTCCTGTGTATTTAATATTATATACAAATTTTTGATTAATATCATTTATTACTTGTGGTGAAGTTTTTTCAAAATTACTATTTTCAATAGTTGCATCTTTCAATTTATAAAAATATGTTACCTCAATTGGATCAACAGTCATCGTTCCAGCAGCATTCGCTGGAGTATTTACAACTTTATAATTTGCCGGAATAGTTGTAATTGCAGCTGTATTATATGCATCATCAACTTTTCCATTAATTACTTGATCTTCATTTACCCCACCATCATTATTTGGTACTTTATCAGTTGTTCCATCAATATAGTGATATACCGTAACTTTAGCCTCTTTCAATTTATAAATATAACGTACTGTAACTGGTGTTTCAGAGCTAATTTTTCCATTTGAATTATCAGGTCTGCTTACTAATTCATATTTATTATCAACAACTCCCGGTACTGTTGTGTAATCTTTTCCATATTCTACTTTTTGTGTACTATCTGGAATTATCTTTGTACCATTCTCTAATTCATAACTTGTTATTACATCAACTTGTTTTGGTTGATAATAGTAATTTACTTCAATATCATCAGTTGTGAAAGTACCTGTTGCATTTGTTGGTTTTACAAAGTCACCTGATACATCTCTCTCAAGTTCATATCCCTTAATAATTGCTGGAGATGTTGTATAATTATCCCTATAATTTCCAACTAGGGTTTCACTTTCCGCTAACTTTTCATTTGTATCTTTTTTATAATGATTAACCTTTACATATCCAATATTATTTCCAAACTCTGCTCTAATTAATTTGTCTTCTTTAATATTTTCAAACTTTGGTAAATCCATACTACCATCCGGATTTATATTCAAATTAATCTCTTCTTCATTAACTAACACTTTTGTGATTTTAAATCCTGCATCAGGTGTTATTTTAATTTCTTTATTACTATTTGAATTAATTTCAAGTTCTTCTAAGGTCTTCCAATCAACATCACTCGCAGTAATATCTGTAATACTACCATTAGGTGAATATTTTGCTTTAACATTAAACTTTTTCCAATTGTTTTTAACATTAATTTCTGAAACAGGTTCTTCTCCCGGAACAGTAATTCCAAACTTATAACAATTAGCTCCTGCAAGTATATCTCCATTTCTTAATACTTCAAAATATGGTTTACCCATTTCAATATTAACTGGCTCAGATTCCATAATTAAATTTTCTTCCAAATCATAAAATTTAACAATAAACTTAAAATTACTCCTCCAATCAATTTGACTTTCCGCCCATTCAACCTTCATTATATTATTATCATCCATTAATACAGAATTATCATATTCTTTAATTAAATTTTTATCGTTGTCAAATTTTAATAATTTTGACCCTACAATATCTCTGCCATATCTATTTCCAGCATTCGTATTGTCTCCCAATATTTGTATATAATAATTATTACCAACTTTTTTCAATGAAGATAAACCATATAATATATCTCCTTCTCTCTGAAATTCAAACAATACATTATAATCGTCATCATATACTTTATATTTTTTAGTTACTCCATTATAAATAATTTTTGCAGATACAATTTCTTCACTATCATTTTCCATAGGAATGCTTCTTATTTCTGCACCAGTATTAATATCAAGTACTACAAATCTTTTATTACCTTCAGTAAGATCTCTAATTAATACAACTTTATCATCCCAAGAATATCTTGAATAAACACCCATCGCCCTATATCTATCATATGTATTCCAATACTCTTTAGGGGTAATATATCCACTTGTTGTAACTTCCACTTTTCGATACTCTACCTTCTCGGAATCTGCTCCAGATGTCCATGCTCGAGGTGAAATTCCAAACTTAGTATTTGGGTATTTCTTATAATATTCTTCAAGTCCACTCTGTCTTGTGCCTTCTGTCCATCCATATTTCGGTTTAATTTGCTTTCCTATATTAACTAAAATAGGTTCCTTAGAAATATCATATTTTTTATCAACAGTAGATAATTCGATAAACTTATATTTACCAGGTTTCAAATCTTTTGTATATTCACCGTTTTCATCAGTTTCAATAACTCTATATCTAACACCATTAATTTCTTCTTCATTACCAACTATATTGCCTTTAGAATCATATGCAATACCTTCTGAAGCATCATCATTTACTTCATATATAGCAAATTTGGTATTTGGTAATCTTTCTCCTGTTTTCGCATCAGTTTTTATAATAGTAAATAGCGGACTATTTTCAACACCGATTTTATAAACTGGATTATCAGTATCAGCACCTTCTAAAATAATATCTTTTCCTGTGCTAATATTTCTTACTAAAGTATCTTCAATAACAGAAATCTCAAGAATACCACTCACATTTCTTTGAGCTTTAATTTTTAATTTTCCACTACTTCTTGTATAACCACTAGGTGCTGCAACTTCTTCAATTGTATATTCTCCACTGTATGATTGTCCAGGCTTGTATTCATATAATCCATTAATTACTAAATGCCCATTTTCATCGGTTTCAGCAATTTTTCCATTTACAAAATCATTTCCTGTAACCATAAATCCAGCACCAGTAAGTTTTTGGTCTTTTCCTTTTGCATATTTTGTAATATCAAGTGAATATTTTTTGGCTCTTAAATTAGTAAATTTAACAGAAGCTTCATCCAAGCCATTGTTTGATTTATTAATAACTAAATTTTCACCATTTCCAGATAATTTAACAATTGCCGGATTTCCATCAGTATTTACAACTTTAAATTTAAATGGTTCATTTAAATAATATCCATCAGCACGAACTTCCTTTATTGTATATTCCAATCCAGGCGTTAATCCTTTAAATACAATAGTACCATTTTTACCAGTTCCACTAGTTTTAAATACTTGCTCTCCTTCATATAAAGAATAAGTAATTCCCATCAAAGGTTGATTATTTTCAGCATCTACTTTATTCAATGTCAAATTATATTTTGAAATATAAGAAAATTTAAAATTAACTTTAGTCAAAGTATCTGAAGTAGGTTGAATAATTTCTGAACTAGATAAATTATTTTCACCATCGATAAATTGTAAAATTCTATTTCCATTAGATTCAATTACTTTAAATCTAACTTTACTGCTATCACCAAGATAATTTTCATTAATACTTTTCTTCTCTATTGTATATTCTTTATCAAGTAATAATCCACTAATTTTAGCTTTTCCATTAGTATTAGTTACTACTGATCTACTATCAGAATCATCATCTAATCTTATTAAATAACCTGTTCCAGCAATCTTATATTCAGAACTTAATTTATTACTTTCTATTTCCAAATCAAATCTCTTTAATAATTGAAGACCTACTTTATTAGCTTCACCACTTGTAAACAATTTGCCCTCATTAGTATTTAAATTAGCTGTAAATGCAACACTAGCAAATGTTGGATTATTATATGCAACATTTTGAGGCATTTGAACCTCATATGAAAATTCTTTAATTTCGTTAATATTAATGACTTTATCACCAAAATCAATATAATAATGTTTAATTTTTGACCAATCCGTTACATCTTCAGCCAATTTCCAATTATTCGCAGGATCAACCCAACTTTTATTTGTATTGCTTATTTCTAAGTTTTCTGAATAATATACTTTAACATTATTTTTCAAATCATCAGGAACTTTAATTGGTCCCATCATAATTGTTGTATTTTTCGAATTAAAATCATTACCTGTTAAAAGACCTTTATTTCCTTCAAATGGAATAGCTCCAGCCAATCTAACATCAGTAATTGATGGTGAATAATTGTTTTTTAATTGAATAACCACTTTAGCTTTTCCAGTACCATTTCCATCTATAACTCCAATGTTTGGAGCATTAACTACATCTCCAGCAGTATTATAATCAATAATTTTTTGATTAACATACAAATCATCAGGTGCAATTATTTTTGTTTTTATCTCAGTATAAGCAACTTTCTCCTCTTTATCATTATCACCATCAATATCATAAACATCTTTTTTATCATTTAAATCTACAAACTTATTATTTTCTATATAAGCATAATCAATATTAAGTTTATTTAAAGCATATACTTTAATTGCAGTTTCTTTAGTATCCACTAATGGATCAACTGTAATATTTGCAGTGATATCAATATCTTGTTCCTTAACAAAATGATCAGAATCCAAATCAATTTTTAAAAACTTTTTACCTTCTTTATCAATAATTTCGTGTCCTAAAACATTTGCATTTGCAACTTTAATATTTCTTATTTCAACGTCCACTATATCTTTAGGAAATTCCATTAATACAGTTGACTTTTTCCAACTCTCACCAACCAAATTATTGTAATTATTATAAAAAGAAAGTGTATTCAAATTAAATTTAAGTAAAACATTCATAGATTTATATGAACTCAATAATACTGATTTATTAGATTCAGCAAAAGATTTTACATTATAATACTCTACAGTAATTGATTCTTCACCTTTTCCCGTAAATTCAGAAGAATTAACCGCTAATTTAGATGAGTATTCAAGTTCCTTTGTGATTTGCACCAATTTATCAAATTCTTCTCTCGGAATATTTTCTTTAAATAACTCATCGTCAATTTTCATAATATGACTTATATGAAAATAAGCTCTATTAACAATCTTACTAGTAAGAATTTTTATACTTTTGATATCATTTCCATATATATATGAATTAGAAATATAATTATCCCAATTTGAATTATTAAATACTGTAATTAATTCTCCTGTTTCATTATTATATACTTTAATCCATCCATTATCTCCAAGCAAGACTTTAGGTGATTCTAAAAATTGAATTCCATGGTATTTAGAATATGAACCTTCTACAATATTATTAGTAGCATTTCTAAATTTTTCACCATCTTTTGAAATTATTTGTAAATTTTCTTCATGACGATTCTCCGATTTAATTGTCCATATTGTTTTATATAAATCATCTCCCGTATCAATTCCATTATATGCTTTAATCATTCCCATTTTCGAAACTGGAGAATTCATATAATGATTAGGGTTTTCAAGTGAATAATGGCTTACTTTAACCCTATTAGTTTCACGATACGATGCATCATTTCTTAATGAAATTTTATCTGTATCAACTTTTATAGTATATCCAGATGTAATATAATTTAACTTATCAAATTCACTTCTATTTAAATTTTTAATAAGTTCCTTATTATTTATAGTTTTAAAATTTCTGATTTGTAATTTAGTCTTTTCATTATATAAATCAATATTTTTAATAACATATTTTAAATGCTTAATATTTGAATCAAGCTTATATATTTTATTCCAAGACTCTTCTATTTCACTTTTATTAAAAGTATGAATTAAACTACCCGTATCATTATCATATAACTCTATTTTTGCATTATCGGCAACAATTCCTCTATAATCTATAGAGACGCCAGTATTAGCTACATAATTATCGATATCCACCGCATTTTGAAGATTATTAAAATCAGGTGTCAATTTGTCATAATTATTAACATCTTGATATAAAACAATCTCTTTATTTCCATTTAAATTATCGACAAAAGGATACCAGTCAATATGCCAATTTTCTAAATCTTTCTCAAATTCGTCACCTTCATATTTTGCAATTGGAATATCTTTATGTGGTGGATCTATATATAAATTTGCATTCTTATTTTTAGGTACAAATCTATATCTTATACTATCCAATAATTCAGCTTTATTAGAAATTAACGGATTATTCAGTTTCTCATTGTTATTAACAACCGCGTATGCAATTGTTTTAATTGAAAAAACATGATCTACACTAAGATTAATAGAATCTTTTTTGTATACTGTATCAATTCGTATATTAAACATATGACCAAAATTTCTAGGATTAATACATCTAATTTTAAACTTACCATTATTTTTATTATATTCAATAATAAAATCATCACTATTTATTGGTCTATACACTTCATTTAATAATATTTCACTAGGATATACTCCATCTATTGCTGTAACTTCACCTTCAATAACTCCTTCTTTTAATAACAAAGTCGATATAGTCTCTTCGGAATTTTGATAACTTCCAAAATTAATTTGATTATAATATGAAAAAAATATATCGCCATTATCATTAGTATAAGGGTTAAAATAATCTCTTGATATATATCGATCAGAGTATATTTTATTCATTGCAATAGCATTATCAACAGATGTATCGATAGCAAAATTTACTTCTTTCTCAATTCTAGTAATTCTACCATCATTATCAACATGATCCCCAACCAATTTTACTTTATTGTCATTACTAAAAAATTTATTAACATTCGCTGCTACTTTAATTTTAAATAATTTTGTTGTACCTGTAGGTATGTCCTTCAAACTCACTGATGGAATATTATTTCCAACAGCATCAGCCTTAACAAAATCATCTTCAATCAAAGCAAACCCCTCTGCAACATTATCCCTTGTAAATAAGAGTTTTCCATTTCTTAAACTACCATTAGATAAAACTTTTATTTCCATCCATAAATCAGTTGTTGCAACATTGTATCCATATGGCTCTTTTTTAGTAAATGGTAAATAAGCTCCCCTTACTTTTTGACCATTATTTAAAAAATATGCATCAAATGTTACAAAATTAGTATTTGTAATAGCATCATCACCATTTTGAACAGCTGTATACTCTCCAATTGCTGATCCAATAGCTTTTGTATTAGGATTATTTTTAACAACTTTATTAATTACTGTTCCAGCACCAATTAATAACATCATTCCCAAAATTGCTATTACTATTTTATTAAACAATTTCTTTGTCTTCATAATTAGATTTCTCCTACATTTTTTATTAGTATAATTGTATAAAATCCATATTTTTTTACAAGAGTAAGCTACTTCTCAAAGTTAATTTTTCATTTTCGCAAATAGGTTCCGACACTTTTTATTACAAAAAATCTACATTTATAATCATTTATATTACTAAAAATAAGCCTTTTAAAATATCAAAAACTCCCAAAATCTAACATAAAAATATACAATTTTTAATTAATAATTCAAAAATATATACAAAACATAAAAAAAGCCGAATGCTTTCGCACTCAGCTTTTAAAATAATATTCAATTATTCTTTTTTGCCCTTAAGAGCCTTTACACTTAGTGTAATAACCACTGCCATTACAATTGATAATCCGATAATTACTGGTATTACTACTTTAATATAATTTCTATTTTCACCTGTTGGTGGTAATAAAACTACTTTTTGAGCACTATCAGCATCAATTTCAGCAGGATTTACTAAATCAACTGGTGTAAATTGATTATATCTATTATCATTTTCGTCTATTTCAGATATAGCATCAGCTCCAACTGTCTGATCAGCCATTCTTTGGTTACCATTAATTGAGTATTGAGCCCTTCTACCTAAAGAGTTCTTAGTTTCAACAATTTCTGAAAGGTTATTATAAACTAGGTCATTAGCATTCTTTGTTGAAGATACTAATGTAGTTAATTTCAATGAACCTGTAGCCTTGTTGTTACCTTTATTTTTACCAGCTTGTGGTACCAATTCTGCAGATAATTCATCAGTTGTTAATAATGTTGTATATCCACTTAATTCATCTTTATAAACTCTATTTACTAAGTCATCTTTATAATTATTAGTTTTTGTAGATGCTATCAATTCATCCTTATTTCTAACAGTCCATTTCTTACCATCAGAGTTTTGAGAACCTTTATCAAACTTAAATGAGTTTGTTACATAATCTACAATTGTTTTCGCAGATGTCTTTGATTTGTTATTATCACTATTATCTTTTGTTATACCTGTATAGTAGAATTGATTATCTAAGTAATCAACTTCACCAACGTTTTCAACAGTTAAGTTATAAGTAACTTCAACATGAGAACCGTCCATTAACTCATCATCCATATATCCTTGAACTAATTCAGGAGTATTTTTACCATTCTTTCTATTTACATGAACATTTGTTAATCTCAATCCTTTTGGATTTAAATTAAATTCACCTGGATGATTATTATCATATTCAGCTGTATGTCCATTATGTTTTCCGAAATATAGGTTATTTACTGATTGTCCTGGTTCAGCATCGAACATTGTAGTACCATTTGCTAATACTAACTTAAAGTTTCCAACATTCTTTGTTAATTTCAATTGAGCTTCAGGTCTTTGAACAAGTCCTAAATTCAAATCATCAACTGTATTTACTAACTCTGTATCTGTAGCATTAGTCTTTGGTGGTTGACCTATATCATAGGTTTCTCCCCTACCACTATTCCATGTGTTGAATCTAAACTTCTTATCAGCTTGACCTTCAACATTAGTTCTATTATATTCTGTTTCTAAGTCAATAACACCAGATTGCGCAACCATCTTAGTTTCTTTCATTAACTCTTTTAACATTGCAATTTGTTGCTCTCTTTGTTTTTGAGCATTCCATGTGTTTCCATTCTCTGCAATAGTATTAGTAGAGATCTTTTCAAATGATCTTAATATCTCATTTAATTCATTTCTAAGACTCTTAGAAGTTTGAGTTTCTCCATTAGAATATGCATTTACATATCTTCTGAAAGCTTCAACATCCTTCGCATCCGAAATTCCTTTTTGACTATCGCCTTTAGCAATATTGTAATAATACATTACATTTTTATTAGTTCCATTTGAAATTTGACCATTTTCAGAATAGTTTTGATTATCATAATCAACAAATTCCTTAATTCCTAATCTATTAGCACCGCTTGGATCTTGTGCAATACCTTTTTGATAAACTGTAGATTTATAATCCTGTCCATTGAAAGACTTATTATTTAATCCAAGAACTTTATCATCAACTGTAGTTACAAATCCATCATTTCCATTACTTGCACTTACATATTTGTTATCATTATTTGATACAAGACTATTTACATCAACTGCTCCAATTTTTGAAGCTGCTTCTGTATTTAATAATCTATTAACATCCGTATTTTCATCATTTACTAAAACAGTTTGTGTTGTATCACCATATATGTATCTAACAAAATAATCACCAGATACTATAGATGAGAATGCATATGCACCTTTTCCACCATCTTCTGTTAATGTAATTGGATTTACATTTAATAATTTAGATGTATTCTTTGGATCACCAGAAACCATAACTTTTGATTGAACCACTTTTTGTCCATTTTGATCAACTACAACTTTACCACTGTAATATCTTGTAGCATCTTCATAAACACCAGCATCATCAATAACATATCCATTATTCTTTTGAACTATTGGATAATATTTACTTGTCCATACATGTTCACCAGAATAGTTTCCTGTCCATTGACCTTTATTATCAACTTGTTTTACTAATTCAACTAATTGAACTGTAACACCATCAATTTTTTGATCTTTATCATCTTTAGCGTTATAAATACCATTACCTATAACTGCTTCATTTGATGTAGTATTTCTTTGATCTTCAAACACATAACCTTTAATTACCTTTTGATTATTATCATTTACCGGTACATAAATAATTACATTTGGCGATCTATCAGTATCATTTTCTAATCTGTTTTCAACAGGGTTCTCACTTGTAATAATATTTCCTTCTCTATCAAAATCATTACTTGAAATACTTCCTGGAATAGAATTAATATCTACAATACCTCTAATAGTATCATCAGATTCTGTAGAACTATACATATTAATTTCTGCTAAGTTCTTAACACCAATCTTTAAATTACCACTTTCAATATCTTGATTTAATTTTATTCTTCCAGATTCATCATTCTTCAATTTAAATGTTACATAAGCAAATCTAGTTTCACCAGATTTAACTTCGCCCATTCCTTTAATAAATAAACCAGTATAAGAAGATGTTGCTCCTCCTGGAACATCCAATCTTGTTTTTGCATCACTTGCATCTGAACTATTTGAAGTTGTTGCAGTAGTTCCATCTTGTGGATTACGTCCTCTATCATCAGCATCCCTATCTATGAAGTATGTTCCTTCCTTAATATAAGGATTATTCATATCATGTTCTAAATATTCTGAATCGTAGTAATCTGCAATTTCATTAACAGCAACATTAGTTTCACCATAATTCTTAACAGCAATTCTATATGTTACATATACTTGTAAGTTTTTATTTGCATCACCATTTGTATAAACATTTTGAGCATTATATAAATATTCTGATTTTCTTATTTGTCTACTATAACTTTCCTTACCATTATATAGTGGATCATTTATTCTGTTATACAATAAATCAGCAGTTGTTTGTAATCCTGTATTTACTGATATATTAGCATAATCAACATTTTGTTTTCCACCATATCTATATGTTTGATCAGTACCATTTACAAGGACTCTTGCAGATGATAAGTCTTTTTGTAAGAATAAATCTGTAGAAACTCTATTTTCAATACCATAATCAACATTTCTAGCAAAATCATAATCCCTTCTATATAAAGCTTCATATGTTTTACCTTCTATTGTTTGTCTATCACCATCTTGTGAATGATTATGACCATTAGCATCAGCTGTTCCAATATCCTCAACAATAAATTGATTTGCTTTAGGATAAGCTTCTGTATTTCTTGATGTTACCATTGTATCCATCATATAATCCCAAACTTGTTCACCTTCAGCTGTTTGTCCAATTCTTGATAAGAAATCATTTTTTATTGAAGCATAGTTTGAACTAAATGAACCTACCGGTGTATATGTTTGATACATTGAATGAGCATCAGTCATATTATAATCAGCATGTGTTCCTGCTTGATGCATTTCATATAATGCATCCGCATATCTCAAAGCTCCTGAATTTAATTTAACATCATTATCAATATGTGATGTGTAAGGAATATAATTACCATTTGCATCTCTTAGCTTAGAATAGTAACCATATGCTTTTCCTTCTCCACCTTTTCCTTTTGGATAGCTCTTAGTTCCTGCAGATATTCTCATAAATCTATCATTTACATCCTGTCTACCACTTGTTGTGATATCTTGACTTGGATCATTTCCATCTCTTTGGTATCTTGATAATTCTTCAGCTGTATTTCTATTAGCTTCATCATCACTAATTGAATTTACACCAATATCTGTTTTCTTAAATTGCATTCCATTAAATGTAAATGTTACATAATATTTATGCATTGGATTCAATAATTGGAATCCATAATTACCATTAGCATCAGTCAATGTTGTTGCAACTAATTTACCAACTGCATTTGGATCAGTTGTTAAACTTCCAGTTCCTTCAGTTAAATCAAATAAATTAACTTGAATACCTTGAACATTATGTTTTAATCTTTCGTATTCCTGCATTGATGAATCTAATTTGAATTTTCTTGATTCTTTACCTTCTTGAACAACTTGCCATACATTACCACCAAGATTAATAGCAGTATGTTTACCTGTAAAAGGTACTTCTATTTTTACAAAAGTATAATTAGTTTCTTTTCCTCTTCCGTGCTTTTCACGGTTCCACCTATCCGTCTCAGTATATGGTTTTTCAACTTCCCAATCCAAATCAAACCATAAGCTTGGATATTTTAATGGATATGGAACAGCTCCTGGCTGCGCTGCAGCTCTAGGATCATTTATCTTCAATTGTCCTGCAGCTCTAGAGGTCTCGTCATCAAAATAAACTCCTAATTTAAAATATTTATCCATAAACTGATATCCCATTTCAGTAGCTCGCCTTAAAGCTAAATCTCTGTTAGAACCATCTGAATTATATGGAATTTGACTCTGTGGGAAATAACTATGTTTATTATTGATATTATTAGCAATTTCATAATCATACGGCATATAATTATCAGAATGATCATTTCTAACATAATACATAAAAGGAACATTTACACTTCCAGCATTTACATTGTTTAATATAGGGCCTATATACTTACTTTGACTAGAAATACTAAATGGATTATCATCCCTTTTAGGTTCAATATCATCAAATACTAGGGTAGGTATTTTTGCAACATCTTGAATATTATCAAATTTATAGAATTCTTTTACAAAAGGCTTCTCTTTATTTTGTACTATTCCAATACCAAATTTAGCATCTTTAAATTTATTTTCAATTTTTATACCAGCAGTATTATTAGCATTAATTGTATTAATAGTACTATTATATACCGCCTTCATAATTTTTTGTGCATAATCTTGACTTGAAAAGAACTTTTTCCAACTCAATTCAACCATCTCGCCTGTTTCAGGATCTTTTATTTTATCAAAATTTCCAAAACCTTTTCCATCATAGAAATTATACCCTTTAGATTTAGTATCAGCCAATTCAATAATTCCAGCAGCTTTAGCAGCTTCAGTAATTGAATAATTACTTGTAGTTATTCCTGAAATCACTGTTTCATAATTAGCTGACTCTGGTACATATAATGCTGAAGTTCCATTTAAAGAGTTAACATAGATTAATTTCAAAAATGGCTTAACTTCAATTAAATTTTTATTTACATCTTCAACATTAAATTTAATATAAAATTCTTTACCAAATTCAGGGAACTCTTCACCATCAGGATATTTTTCAAAGTTTCCATTCAATAATTGAAATTTTCCTAACTTTCCTTGATATTTATTAGTATCATTTAAATACGCATTATTTTTTCCATAATATGTAACAATGTCTAAATCATTTGCAGAATCAACTTTATTTCCATAATTTTCTTTTTGATATCCAAAATCAACCCCAAATTCACCAATTAAAAAAGTATTCTCTTTAGTTTGATTTTTATTCTTTCTTAAAACTTCATTTCTAACTAAATCAGCTAATGTTTTTCTTCCATCTTTAGTAAGTTTATTAGTAATTTCTTCATTATTACTTCCACTAGTATTAAAAATCCCCAATTTATATGGACCAATTGTTATTGTTTTTGATTCTTGATCAATAAATGTTTTTACAACATTATTATCATTATTTTGATAATTTCCAGCCGCTATTTTAGAATTATTATTGACATTTGATTCATGTATATCAATTTCTGAAACATGTTCTTTATTATACAAAGACTCATTTCCAACTAAATATTGAAAATTAGCAAAATCTTCAGATCTATTAACAATTTCTTCATCACCAGCAATTGCTTGCTTTCCTTTTACAGAAGATAATGTCACTTGATTTGCAAGTCCATTTTTCATACTATCCCATTCTGATGATTGATCAAACATTAAAGGTGCCCATCCATTATAAGCTAATCTTTTTCCTCTATCTTCTGCCCTCTTTATAGAAGATGTAACATCTGTATGTACGTCTCCACTATTTGTCGATGACGTCCATGTATAAGAATTCCAAATTACTTGTTGAATTTGTCTCAATACATTATCAGATATTCCTTCCCTCTTTAACTTCTCTTGATATGTTGACGCATATGCAACATCTTGAGGAATATGATCATATGGCTCCCCATATCTATTATATGTATATGTAGTAGGATCAACTTCCACATCATCTATATCAATATCTTCTGATTTTGCTTTTTTAGCAACAGCACTTCTCCTAACAAATCCAAACGATGAATCTAACGTTATTAATCCATGCTTTGCACAATAAACAATCCATTCTGGCATCATTTCTGGATGACTATCAGACCACAATGTATATAATCTTAATCTCCTTAATGCCGGATTTCCCTTAATTAAATAAGGTCTATTACGTCTTATATTTCCAAAAGTATCCGATTCTATTAATCCCATATTTATAGAAGAATTATTATTATACCAACTAAGATCTTTATTGTTACGTTCATCATAATTATAACCTGCAATATTACTTGCCATCTGCTTAGCCTCTTCTTCAGAGCCACCATTATTAAGAAATTCAATTACTTTATTATATTTACCATCTTCATTAATTCTATTTATATAATCTTTAAATACTGGTTCTGGCGTTTTTCCACTATCAATATTCTTAGCCATTCTTCTAGCTTCATATTCATCACCACCATTTTCCAAAAATTTAATTACATAATCATACTTTCCATCATTATTAATGATAGACAAAAAATCTTTATATGGTATCCCAGAATTTTGAACCACTTCGCTATCTGATCCATATTTTCCATTATCTATTTCTCTTACTAATTTTTTAGCTTCAGAAATAGGCCTATTATCCTCAATAAAATCAATTACTGAATCATATCTACCATCTATATTAATTTCATTAATATACTTTTTATAAGATATTTTTCCATCTTTTACATCTTGAACCATTAAAGCAAGCTTTTTTGCTCTTTCTAGTTCGCCATTATTATTAAGGTAATTAATAATATAGTCATAATCATGATCTTGATTTTTAGCAATTAATTCATTTTTAAAATCTTCTTTTTCTTGTTCATTATGAGTAACTGGTGTAACTGTTGCTTTAGCATCAATCACTTTCAATTTATACATTTGTTCAATTGGTATAATTGTAAAAATTAAAAACATGATAAATACTATAGAAATAATAATTTTATACTTTGTCTTCATTTTTACCTCCTTCTTTATATTTTTTTATAATTATAAAATTTATAAACGAAACAACCCCTATTTCAATAATAAGCAACATTACTTTAAATATATTAATAATAATATTTGAATTTGCAAAATAAACATCACTATATGAAAAATCATCTTCATCCTCATTTTTATTAAATGATTTACTATTATTATCACTTACCCCATCAACACTAATTGAATTAGCTATTTCTGCTACATTATGTGTTAACTTTAAAGATTTATTAGATATTTTATAAGATAATATCAATTTTATTTCTTTTGATTCTCCAGGATTCAATAATGTATTTGCTAACGTGTTGTTATATAGATAATTATCATTACCAATATACCAGCCATTATTTAATCCTAATTCAAATTCAAATCCTTCTGGTAAATAATCAACAATTGATTTTGCATATCCCGGAATTAATCCATTATTTTTTACTATAATATTATATTCAACATAAGCTTTAGATTCTTTTACTTCATTTTTCTTCAAATTAACTCTCATATAATTTTCAAAATCTTTTTTACTTAAAATTCTGTTACCGATTTTTACCTGATTAATTCCTTGCATTAATTTCAAAGAAAATTTGATATTTGAAACTAATCCTAAATCAATATTATATAAACTAGATTTATCAATTTTCAAAACATCAGTTACAGCATATTTCTTGCCATTTATTTCTTTATCAATAAAATTCGAAGAATTTAATTCAAAATTAGATTTATATT
>ERZ773003.337-NODE-337-length-35891-cov-16.842254_pt1 | contig 35891 bp, 29 predicted proteins | sample MGYA00580668_ERZ773003 | MGnify/ENA primary metagenome ERZ773003 (study PRJEB29015, sample SAMEA2738002) | human oral metagenome | biome: human oral; feature: human-associated habitat; material: dental | place: China | collected 2126 ...
GCGAGGAGCAGAGGGCTTTGCCCGCCTACTTAACAACCACGCGTTCGACGCGTGGTTGGTTTTTTAGGTTTTAAGTAAAATATCATTTAATTGATAAAACTATATAAATTAAATAGTAGATGCTGCTTGCTTTTTGAGCATTAGGGATTCCCTATATTGCTCTGCCTCAGGAATGTTTATGAACTCTACGGTTTTATCAAAATGTTCACGAACGACAGCTTTTATTTCATCCAGTGATACCTTAAAGAATTCTCTTCTGGTATTAATCATATTGACTTTATTCCTCTCAAATGCATGATGCAGAGCTGATTCTAGTGCAGGAGCATCGTCTGAGAAAATCATTGCATGAACATCAAAATTGAATGGGACCGAGGCATCTCCAAGTTCGCTGATTCTATCCATTGGTTCAAGTCTACGAGTCATACCAATCTTATACACATTTTCACCAAAACTTCCAATATTAGATATTATGTATACATATCCAGCACGCTTATTAGTTTCTCGGTAATCAATATTCTTAATATTATCAGCTATTGTATCAAGGTGAGCTTCAATCTCTCCTTTTTTATCAATCAAGTTTCGATTATCTGGATCAGCTGAGAGTTGAAGTAATAATGTTCTTAAAGCATTTTCATAATGTTGCTTTTCTTTAAGAGCCTCTTTACGTGCTTCTTCAATTTCTTTCTGCAATTTTGCTTCTTCTCTTAATCTGGCACGCTCTTCTTTCTGCAATTCTTTTTCTTCTTGTTTTTTTAATGCATATTCATATGCAAGATTAAGCTCATCTAGTTTTAATTTTAAGTATGATGTTGTAAGACTGATGCTCATTCTAGCATTGATTTTATTTAGCTGTTCGAATGATTTTTCTATCTTTCCTCGATAAGAGTCGACACTATTAAACTTAACCTTGTCAATGAGAACTTCACACTCATTATTAAATGAACGTAAAATCTGCTTCACATTATCATTAACAAGAGCCCTACCCTTTGTCAAACTGTTATTATATTGAAAATTATCAGGAAAAATTACTGCAGTTTTATTTTTTATCATCTCTTTCTGTTTTTGTCTGACTGTTGTTAGTCGATCTTTATATTGCTCAGAATTTGCAAAAGAATAGATAGGTGTGTAAATGCCAAATTCTTGCAGCGAAAGCTCTTCGTCTAAAGTGGCAACTTCTTTTTTCTTTTTAGTAATATCGTCATTTAACTCTATTATAAGCTTTCTCTTATCTTCTATTGATGAAGTAATTTTTGTTAACTCATCTTCAACTTCTTTTTTTAACTTTGCTTTTTCATAATCTCTGTTTTCTGTCAGATTATGAATTTGAGATTCTATACTTTCCTTTTGAGATTGAAGGCGTGCGATCTCTCTTTTAGTTTCAGCATCAATTTTTGGCTTTGCGCGGTTCTGCTTTACAAGTAAAATAATGCCGATGATTAAAGGAATTCCATATAAAAACCATAAGGCAAACATAAGAGCGATAAACCATGTTTTTAAGTACCATTTGTCATAAGTCATTATATTCCTCCTATCTGATTAACTCACAACTGCCCCTATCCCTTTTTAAAATTCACATATTTCTAGAATGCTACAAGCACTAGTCATAGTCAACAACAATTGTATTAAAATACATACAAGTGCAAAGTGGAGCTTTGATGGAATTTTACACCCTTACACATCTAGCTCACATGTTGTATCATTAAGTTATTCTATAAGAGCTACATAGAAGAGGAGATGATGATAATGGAACTAAAGGAGATGCGTAAGCTCCTCGGCTTATCGCAAGCGGCATTTGGAGAGAAATATAACATCCCAGTAAGAACTATTGAGCAATGGGAGAGTGGGCGCAGGCAAGCTCCCGTATACGTTCTTGAGCTACTAGAGCGAGCTGTGATTGAAGATTCCAAATCTGAAGTGAATTAATAGCACACTCGCATTTCATAGGCAGTTTAGCCTCATGATTTAATGTAGATTATTAATCCTTAAAAAATAACAACAGGAACAACTTATGGACAAAAAACGAAACGACCGCATAGCAACTATTGTATCTATCGGCTTGTTAGCTACAATATGGCTGATTTCAGGCCTGACAAGATATTTCAGTTCAGGGGAAGTCGACACGGGAACAGGATATTCTACACTCAGCTACAATGTGACTGTGGATGTTAGAAAAGACTATTCATACGTAGTAGTGGAGAAGATCAAGGTGAATTTCACCGACCCAAAGCACGGTATAGTTAGAAACATTCCTTTCGGCAAGGGATACAAGATCAAAGACGTATCCGTAGATGGGGATAAATACAAGATTAAGAATCTGTACAAAGCTAACCAGATGCAGATTAAAATCGGTGATAAAAAGAAGACCGTTACTGGCGTTAAAGATTACACCATCATCTATACCCTCGCTAATTATGAGCGCAAGAATAATCCTAACGACATATATGTGGATGTGCTTCCGTCGGAATGGGCGACAGATATCAAGTCGGCATCAGTTTCCGTGTATCTGCCGCAGCATTTTCCGTACAGCGGTATGAAAGGGTATAGTGGCCCGCACAAGAGCACGTATAATATGTACGGGACATGGACCTACGACAAGAATCAAAATATAATCGAATATAGCGTTCAGAATTTGCCTGCGAATAATGGTGCCACATTGCTCGTAGATACTCCAAAAGGCTACTGGTATAAAGCACCTAGCAAATACTGGGTGAACTATGTGACCGTAATAGTAGCAATTCTCGGCGTCATTATACTTATCGTGTTTAGGGTTTTGAACGAAAAAGAGCACCCGATTGTTGCGCCCGTTACGTTCAAGCCACCAAAAGGTGTTCCGCCTGGAGAAATCGGATATCTGGTCGACGAAGCGGTAAATAAGAGGGATATCACATCGATGTTCTTTTATTTGGCATCCAAGGGGTATATCTCGATTGAGGAATACAAGAAGGGAAAATATCAATTCGAAAGCCTCCGGATTCCCGACGTATATGACGAACCGCCGATTACCGTTACTTTTTACAAAACTATATTTGGAAGCACGAAGAATGGCACGCTTGGCAAGGTAGTGAGCCTAGAGGAAGCGAGCAAACGTATAGGCAAAGAATGTGAACTTATTAGAAAGGTGATCACTGAAGAGTACACGGACAACAAATCGATATTTTCTAAGAAATCGCAGAAAAATCAGGAGATTGCAGATATCATCAGCTGCATTATAGGAGGTATGCTGATCGCACTTTCTATGTATAGAGAGTTTTACCTACCCGGCTGGCAAATTTTGATATTCGTATATGGTGGCTCGGTAATACTTGCTGCATTTTGGAGAGTGCCTGTCAAGAGGATGTGTAGAGAGTATCATTTTCATAGGACGAGAAGCGGTCTAAGGAGCGTTACATCTTTTGCGTTCTGGGGAATTATCTATCTGGCGATATCATCGTTTATGTTATTATTTTTGTACAAGATTGCAGGCGGTGAGATGACGCTGTATGCTCTAGCTTCAATAGTTGTATATGCGTTAGCTGTACCGTTAATTCTGCTAGGATTCCTCAAGAGAACTAAGGATAGTGCCAAGCTTTATGGTGAGATTATCGGCTTCAAAGAATTTATCGCTACAGCAGAAGTGGACAGGATAAATGCACTAGCAGAGGAAAATCCATCATACTTCTACGACGTGCTTCCGTATGCCTATGTATTTGGGCTTACCGACACTTGGGCGAAGAAGTTTGAACCAAAGAATCTAGCTGGACATATTGGATACAGTGCGTTAGGCGGAGACATGTACGACCTTATAAATATGGACATTATGATTCATCATGTTCAATCTAGTGCGTTTTCTAGAGTGTCATCGGCGTTGTACGCAGATGTCAGCGGAGGTCTAAACTCAGGCGGCGGAGGATCGGTCGGTGGCGGCTCTGGCGGCGGAGGAGGCGGTGGTTGGTAAACACCGCTTTCCAATATATACGCACTACACCTAAATCGATTATTCAGAAGTTGCAGAATGACGATTCGAAGCGGCTTGAACTAATAACACTAATATACTAAAGGAGCAGCAATGCAGCAGTACTTCATATATAGCAGCCCGAGTGCTGAAAATATTGAGATAACAGACAAGAATACTATAAAGCACATGTTCCAAGTCATGAGACTTAGAGCAGGAGACGAGGTAGTTCTAGTTTTTCCAGCCGGCATCAAGAGACTTGCAGAAGTTGTAGATGTAGAGAGCAGAACCATGCGAATCGTAGAAGCGCTAGATGAAAATGTTGAACTGCCCGTTCACGTTACTATCGCTTGCGGCTTTCCTAAAGGCGATAAATTTGCGATTATCGCTCAGAAGGCGACGGAGCTCGGAGCTGCGGAGATATGCGGCTTCCCAGCCGATAGATCGATTGTAAAATGGGATGACAAGAAGCTCGCCAAGCTAGCGGAAAAGCTTGAAAAGGTAGTGCAGGGCGCTGCCGAACAGAGCAAGCGCAATATCGTTCCTGGCATAAATCTTATTGCTAACAAGAAGGGCTTTGTAGATAGCTTCGCTGAGTACGATAAGGTCTTCGTCGCATACGAGGAAGCGGCAAAGGACGGTGAGAAATCTGCTCTTGCCAAGGCACTTTCGGAAGTTTCAGCAGGAGAGAAGTTGCTCTTTATATTTGGTCCAGAAGGCGGGATTACTGACAAGGAAATAGAAGCGTTTACAGAGGCTGGAGCGGTATGCGTAGGGCTTGGACCACGCATCATGAGAGCTGAAACGGCACCTATGTACGCACTGTCTGCTGTGAGCTATGCACTTGAACTGAGCAAATAACAAGGTTCAGTTAGATAACATAGGTAAATCGCAGTATTTGCAAAATATAATATAAAGTCCTACAATTAGTACTAGAGAGTAGCACCTAAGCAGTTTACGGAAGGAGGTTGTTATGACACTTAGAGAGAAAGCAACATTAGCTGCATTTAATAAAGCTGTTGATATAGGATTCAAAAAGATTAAGAAGAATCCTAGAGAAGGTATGCTTGATATCGTCGGTATTATGGATAAATTTATGATGCCTAAAAGCGAACAGGAAAATAGTGGTAAGAAAGCTATCGAGAATATCAGGCGTGAGTTTGCAGATCCCAACTCAAGCTGGGTTTCATTTGCAACCGATATGGTAAACGACGTAGATGAGAATGTAATCAAACATTTTGTTTCTAACGTCGGATTCAATGCAGCATACAGGGGCAATAAAAAGAGATGCAAATTGCAGCGTGAAGAGAATTGCAATATTCCGTGGGCAATATTGTTTGATCCAACATCGGCGTGTAACCTTAAGTGCACAGGGTGCTGGGCAGCCGAATATGGTCATAAGAATAACCTTAGTTATGATGAAATGGCTAGTATTATTAAGCAAGGTAATGATATTGGTACATATATGTACATTCTCACGGGTGGGGAGCCACTTGTACGCAAGGATGATATTATAAAACTTGCGGAAGAATTTAATGATAGTGAATTCCATATTTTTACGAACGGAACTCTTATTGACGAAAAGTTTTGTAAAGAAGTTCAACGTGTAGGAAACATCTCCTTTGCAATTAGCATTGAGGGTACCGAAGAGTCAACAGATTCTCGCCGCGGAAAAGGTGTGTATAAGAGAGTTATGGATTCTATGAAGTTGTTGCAGAAACATCATTTGTTGTATGGAGTATCTATTTGTTATACGAGTGTAAACTACAAGTATGTAACTGACGATGAATTCATTATGATGCTTAGAGAACATGGGTGTAAACTAGCTTGGTACTTCCATTACATGCCTGTTGGTAATGATGCAGATCCAAGCTTGATGCCGAATGCGTCACAGCGTAAACATGTGATGGATAAAGTTCACATCATTAGATCTAAGGATTATGCTAATAACATGTTTGCTATTGACTTCCAAAATGACGGTGAGTACATTGGCGGATGCATTGCAGGTGGACGCAATTACTTCCATATCAATTCGGCAGGTGATATGGAACCATGCGTGTTTATACATTATTCTGATTCGAATATTCGCAAGGATACTATAATGGAAGCTCTTAAGAAACCGCTGTTCATGGCATATCACCATAATCAGCCATTTAACAGCAATCATCTAAAGCCTTGCCCAATGCTCGAGAATCCTGGTAGACTTTCCAAGATGGTAAATGATTCAGGTGCACATTCAACAGATATGATTTCACCTGAAAGTGCTGAACATCTTGAAAATAAGTGTAAACCATATGCTAAGCAATGGAATGCAACTGCCGAAGCGATTTGGAGCCATAGAAAACATAATAAGGGAGTGCATTAACAGTTTACACATCAAATATACGTGAGGATACATTGCTTTTCTAAATTGTTTCTAAAATGTTTTTTTGCAGAAAATTTTAATATACCTCTAGACAAATTATTTGAGTATGCTAAAATGCTTAAGGTTTAGATATAGTAACTCGCAGAAAGAGGTAGATAGATGGAGAGGCGAATGTTTCGCGACTTGTATCTTGAATATAATAACGTAGATTAGGACTTCGACATTGGAATTGTTTTTCCAGTGATCGAAGTCTTTTTTTTAAAATTAATGTAAATGTGGAAACAGGAAAGGTGAAAAAATGGCAAAAAGAAATGACATCAATAAGATTCTGGTTATCGGATCAGGTCCAATCGTAATCGGTCAGGCAGCAGAGTTTGACTACGCTGGCACACAGGCATGTATCGCGCTCAGGGAAGAGGGATATGAAGTGGTGCTTTGCAACTCCAATCCTGCGACTATCATGACGGATACCTCTATGGCAGATAAGGTGTACATGGAACCGTTAACCCTCGAATACCTAGCAAGGATTATCAGATACGAAAGACCTGACGCTATTTTACCTGGAATCGGTGGACAGACCGGACTAAACCTTGCGATGCAGCTTGAGAAGAAGGGTGTACTAAAAGAGTGTCGTGTTGAACTCCTCGGAACCAAGAGTAATAGTATTGAACGAGCAGAAGATAGAGAGCTTTTTAAAGAACTTTGCGAAGAACTTGGAGAACCTGTAATCCAATCCGACATTGCAAATAGCGAAGAGCATGGACTTGAGATTGCAAAAGATATTGGTTTTCCTGTGGTTCTCCGCCCGGCGTTCACACTCGGTGGTACGGGCGGTGGATTTGCATACGATGAAGAGGATTTTAAAGAGCTTATAAAGCGTGCGCTATCCATCTCACCAACTCACCAGGTTCTAATCGAGAAGAGCATCAAGGGCTTCAAGGAGATAGAGTATGAGGTAATGAGAGATGGCACTGATAAAGCAATCGCAGTCTGCGATATGGAAAACCTCGACCCAGTTGGAGTGCACACAGGCGACTCGATAGTAATCTGCCCAACCCAGACTGTAAGTAAAGAAGATAACGAGATGCTTAAGAATAGTGCGCTTAAGATCATCCGTGCACTTCAGATTGAAGGTGGCTGTAACGTGCAGTTCGCACTAAATCCAAATTCGTCTGAATACTACTTAATCGAGGTAAACCCAAGGGTTTCTCGTTCATCCGCACTTGCGTCCAAGGCAAGCGGATATCCAATCGCAAGAATTACAGCGAAGATTGCGGTGGGCATGACACTGGATGAAATCGAGATTATAGACCAGCCCGCTTCGGTAGAGCCTGCCGTTGACTATGTTGTGAGCAAGGTGTCGAGATTCCCATTTGACAAGTTTGCAGATGCAGATAATAAGCTCGGAACGCAGATGAAAGCCACTGGAGAAGTTATGAGCATAGGTATGAATCTCGAAGAGAGCATTCTCAAAGCCGTTCGCTCCCTTGAAATAGGCGTTTCCCACATATACATGGAGAAGTTCGATTCTTGGGATACTTATGAGATGAAGGAGTATATAACTGAGGGTCGAGACGATAGAATATTCGCCATAGCAGAGCTTCTGAGAAGAGGAGTGAGCAAGGCGGAGATATGTGAACTGACAGCAATAAATGAGTATTTCATAGAGATGTTTGAGAATATCATCTCCATCGAGAACGACCTAAGGGCTAACAAAAACGATGTCGCAAGAATGAGGATAGCAAAGCAGTACGGATTTTCAGATGTTGAAATCGCAAGACTTTGGAACGTAACAGAAGAACAGGTATGGAAGCTTCGTGAAGAGATTGAGCTATTCCCAGAGTACAAGATGATAGATTCTTGTGCAGGATCTAAGGATGCATATGTGCCATATTTCTATTCCACATTTGACGGAAGTGAGACCAAGAAGACTAAGGATTCAGGCAAGAGAAAAGTAGTTGTTCTAGGCTCAGGACCGATCAGAATCGGACAGGGTGTTGAATTCGATTACTCGACAGTCCAGGCGGTAAGGACTCTCCGCAGTCAGGGGTGCGAGGCTATAATCATAAATAACAACCCTGAGACAGTTTCGACAGACTACACGACTGCAGATAAGCTCTACTTTGAGCCACTTTGCGTCGAGGATGTTATGAATATCCTAAGACTCGAGAAACCAGATGGTGTAATCGTTTCGCTAGGAGGGCAGACAGCTGTGAACCTTGCGAATGCTCTCGATGAAAGGGGTGTAAAGATTATCGGAACAGACTGTGCAGCAATCAACGCTGCCGAAGATAGAGATGAGTTCGATAAACTGCTCCAGAAGCTCGGTATCGCTAAGCCAGAAGGAAAAGCAGTCACTGACATAGATGAAGGCTGCACAGTTGCTAAGGAGATAGGTTATCCGGTACTTGTTAGACCAAGCTTCGTGCTTGGCGGTAGAGCGATGAGAATTGTTGCGGACGAGACTCAGCTCAGGCAGTATCTGAGAACAGCCGTGGAAATCGACGAAGATAAACCAGTGCTCGTTGACCACTATATCCGCGGAAAGGAAATCGAGGTGGATGCAATTTGCGATGGCACAGACGTATTTATCCCAGGCATCATGGAGCTCGTTGAGCGTACAGGCGTTCACTCTGGAGACTCGATTAGTATCTACCCACCATGCTCCATCTCGGAGGGTGTCAAGGATACTATTAGGGAGTACACAGAGAAGCTGGGTCTCGGAATAGGCATTCGCGGGCTATTCAACATCCAATTCATTGTCGATGCTTCTGAAAATGTGTATATAATCGAGGTAAATCCAAGATCCTCGAGAACCGTTCCATTCCTATCCAAGGCTACTGGGTACAACCTTGCAGATATCGCATCCAAGGTAATGCTCGGCATCAGCCTAGAGGAGCAGGGATTCAAGGGGTTAAAGCCACTCGAGAAGAAGAGGTGGTATGTAAAGGTGCCAGCGTTTTCATTTGCAAAGCTCTCTGGAATGGATATAAGACTATCACCAGAGATGAAATCAACTGGCGAAGCCATCGGGTATGACGATGATATGATGCGAGCTTTTTACAAGGCTATGCAGGCGGCAGGAATGAGAATGCAGAATTACGGAACGGTATTTGCATCGATTAACGACGAGTCCAAGGAGGACGCATTGCCACTAATCAGAGGCTTCTACGACCTTGGATTCAACATCGAGGCGACAGAAGGGACTGCGCAGTTCCTCAAGAATAATGGCGTAAAGACCAGAAGCTTCAAGCACACTGATAACAGCCTAGATGCAGTTATGGATGAGTTCAGACAGGGATACGTGACATACTTGATTAACATCGGAGACATCAGATCCGTAGATGCAAATTCCATGGGTAGCCGCATCAGAAAGTGTGCTGCTGAAAATAACGTGACTACGCTCACCTCGCTCGATACCGTGAAAGTCCTACTAAAAGCGCTTGATGATATAACATTTAAGGTGTCCACAATCGATGCTTAGTGTTATAATTAGGTATTATTCAACCAGAGGAGGGGGCTATGAACATCAGAGAGTGTGTAAAGATGAGGCATTCCGTGCGCGCTTACGATGATAGACCTATCGATACGAAGGTGGTAGAGGACCTCAAGGTCATGATTCAGCAGTGTAACCGTGAGGGCGATATGCATTTTCAGCTTATACAGGATGAGCCAAAGGCGTTCTCGAGTCTACTTGCAAAATACGGCAAATTCTCAAATGTTAAAAATTACATTGCCGTAGTCGGTAGGAAGCGTGACGATCTCGATGATAAGGCGGGATACTACGGTGAGAAGCTAGTGATTCGCTGTGTGCAGCACGGACTCAGCACTTGCTGGGTAGGCGGAACCTACAAGAAGGTCAAGGAGTCGATTGACGTAGGGCACAATGAGAAGATTGTTGCCGTAATTGCCTTAGGATATGGGCGTACGATGGAAGCTAGCAGGAAGTCTAAGAAGCCAGAGGATGTATTCGATGGCAAGTCTTCGAGGATTTCAAGCTACGAGGATACTCCTGAGTGGTTCAAGAAGGGCGTAGAGATGGCGCTTCTCGCACCGACGGCCATGAACCAGCAGAAGTTTACCTTTGCGATAAGCGGAGATAGAGTGAAGATAAAGCCTGGCTTTGGACCATTTACTAAGCTAGATGCTGGTATCGTCAAGTACCACTTTGAAATAGGATCTTCGCCAAAGGAGTTCGTGTGGGCATAATATGACGCATAAGGCAAAATACGACGCATAACTGCTCAAAGTCAAATTATAAGTGAGCACTTCTAGTCGTAAGCTTCTAATAAGATGATACATCGATCAGGTATAGGACAGGATAATGAACGAAATGCATGAGATTCGCCAGGTTGCTGTCATGAGATCTGCCTTCAAGCAGAAGTACGGTATACCGAGGCAGCCGAGACTCGTACAGGGCCTTAAGTCGGAGATAGTCTTCGGCGACGAATTTAATAATCCTGACGCTGTGAGAGGACTCGAAGAGTTCTCTCACATTTGGATAATTTGGGGATTTTCGGATACCAAGATAGATATGACCGAGGAGCATCCAGCGTGGAGGCCTACCGTGAGACCGCCTCGCCTCGGTGGGGATATACGAAAGGGTGTATTTGCCACGAGGTCGCCATATAGGCCGAACTCACTTGGCATGTCTGCGGTTAAGCTTCTCGAGATAAGAGATTATAATGGTCAGCTCAGCCTCATCGTCGAAGGAGCAGACCTCCTCGACGGTACGCCGATATACGACATAAAGCCGTATATCCCATATAGTGATATCATCGCAGATGCAGATGAAGGGTTTGCAAAGAGCATTGATACTTCGATTGATGTTGAATTTCCAGATGACCTACTTGCAAAAGTCGATGAAGAGTTTCGCGCGCCGCTCATAGGGATACTTGAGCTTGATCCAAGGGATGCCTATGATAGGGATTCTGTAAAGCCATGCAAGATGGCGTTTGCGAACGTCGATATAGAGTTCGTGCTTAGGGACGGAAAATTGGTTGTCACAGCGGTGAATGAGCTTCAAGGCTGATGATATAATCAGGTAAAGCTGGATTTAAAAAACTGCATAATATTTGAACAGGAAAGAAATGGATAACGACAAGATTATTACAGCGAGAATAGAGGATAAGCTCGAACAGAGTGAACGTGGTAGCTACATTACCACGACAGGCTTTCTTAACATGCACGAACAGTCGCTAGCCATGCGCATCGTAAAGGGGAGAAGCGACGTCAAATCATTTTTCTACGGTGGATATGATGATGCCGAGAGGCGGATTATCTTGTTCGTTCCAGACGGATATGCGGATACTCTTGAGGGTGCGCTAGAGATGATTTCACCGCTTTCGGTACTTCACATCAAGGTGGCACCTGGCAGCAGAAAGCTCACACATAGGGACTATCTCGGGTCTGTCCTCTCGCTCGGGCTTGATAGGTCTGTGATCGGAGATATCCTTGTAAACGACAAGGGTGCAGACATGATTGTAAATTCGGATATAGTGGATTTCCTATTATCCGAATTTCACAGTGCAGGCCATACAAACCTCCAAATTACAGCCTCTGATATAGGCGAACTGGAAGTACCCGAGCAAAGAGTGAAAGCGGTCAGAGATACGCTCTCTTCACCTAGACTAGACAATGTGGTGTCAGCAGCATTTCATGTATCGCGAAGCGAAGCGGTGAGAGCAATCAAAGGAGGCATCGTTTTTGTAAATCACGAGGAAGTCACCAAGATAGATAAGCGTATAGACGAAGGTGATACGATTGTGGTCCGAGGTAAAGGAAAAGCAGAGCTCGCAGAGCTCGCGGGGCTCTCCAAGAAGGGGAGAATCTGGGCTGAGTTTAAGGTGTTCATCTAATATAAGATGGAGAAATTATCTCTGCACCATAGCACGAGCTTTGCTAGCTTCACTTTTCAGCGGAAAATCAGCGGAAATGGTACCGCACCAAGCCATAACAGTTTGAACTAGCTACTCGCTGGTGCTACAATCAAAGCGTGATAAATATTTCTCTATATATAATTACATCGGAGGTAGACAAATGTTTGAATATACTGATATCAAGACTGCACCTGCAGCTCTAGGACCATACTCACAGGCAGTGATGGCAGGAAATACACTTTACGCTTCTGGCGCAATCGGAATCGACCCTGAGACAGGAAAGTTCGCAGGCGAGGATGTGCAGAGCCAGTGCGAGCAGGCTTGCAAAAATGTAGGCGAGATCCTGAAGGCAAACGGCATGACTTACGATAACGTAGTTAAGACCACTTGCTATATTCTCGACATGGCAGAGTTCAAGGATTTCAACGAAGTGTATGCTAAGTATTTCACTTCAAAGCCAGCTAGGTCATGCGTTGCAATCACAGCGCTTCCAGCAGGAGCACTCTGCGAAGTGGAAGTTATTGCCGTTAAGTAAAATTCGCAATAAATAAAACTGTGAAGCAAAACCGCCTATTAAATCAGCGAATAAAACACTGTGACGAAACCCGTATTGAAATTTTCAATAGCGAAAAATGCACTAATTTTGGAGCAGTAACTATGATAATCGACTGATTTTGCATAGCTGTAACATAAGTGACCGCCTGCAGAAGACTTCTGGCGGTCTTTTTATTTTGAACTCCTATAAATCATGACCAAAAATTCATGTATAATAGCCAGTATGAAAGGAAGGGCTTATGAACGATATTAAGGTTATTAGATTTGATAATTTGCATGATATAGAGCTTTCTCATATGTTTGAGTGTGGTCAGTGCTTTCGCTGGAATGAATGCGAGGATGGTTCATACATAGGTGTTGCAGGCGGTCATGCGGCACACGTTTCGCTCGAACATGATGGTGATTCGTGCTCGCTTATAATCGAGTGCACGGGCGGTAGCGAGGAGTACTGGCATAGCTACTTCGATCTGGATACTGACTATGGAGCGATGAAGAAAGCACTTCTCGCTGGTGAACCTAAGCTAGCGAAGTCTATAGATGTGTGTCACGGCATCAGGATACTTAATCAGGACTACTGGGAGGTTCTGATTTCATTTATAGTCTCGCAGAACAACAACATACCTAGGATTAAGAAATGCATCGAGTCATTAGCCAAGAACTATGGCACAGAGATAGGTGAATTCATGGGCGAAGTGCGATATGCATTTCCGACGCCCGAGCAGCTATCGAGGGCTACGCTCGAAGAGCTGGCGGATCTCAAGCTCGGATACAGGAATGCCTACCTCGTATCAGCTCCTAAGCACTTCGCTGAGCACGGAGTACCTACGGGGACGACGGAAGAGAAGCACAAGGCACTACTATCATATCTCGGAGTGGGACCTAAGGTCGCAAACTGCATACTTCTATTCGGACTCAGAGACTTCACGGCATTCCCTATAGACATCTGGATGAAGAAGATAATGGGTGATTTATACGGCTTTGATATCAAGGACATCAAGGGTATGCAGAAGTTTGCAGATGAGCACTTCGGAGAACTAGGCGGCATAGCACAGCAGTATCTGTTCTATTACTATAGAAGCATGCAGTGAAGATATTTTCACATTTAATTCATAGTGCTATGTTGACAATGCATAAGGGGCTGAGTAAAATTATGTTATGAAGGTTAGCACTCTTGATTATTGAGTGCTAACAATACGAATAAAGCGTATAACGTATAATCAGGAGGTTACAAATGAGTATAGGAATAAAGCCACTAGGCGCAAGAGTTGTTATTAAGCGTAGCGAAGCACTTGAGAAGACTGAAGGCGGTCTGATACTTTCGGCAAGTGCCAAGGAGAAGCCACAGGAGGCTGAGGTTCTCGCAGTAGGTCCAGGAACTGAGGACGAGAAGATGGAAGTAAAGGTTGGAGATAAGGTTATATTCTCGAAGTACGGCGGTACAGAGCTCAAGTATGGTGGCGAAGATTATATCATCATGAGCCAGAGAGATATCTTGGCAGTTATCGAGTAATTGCTTAGCCTCTATATAAGTATAGCGAGTGCTATTAGGAGAGGCAGATATACATAATAGCTGTAGAGTCAGTAGTTTAAATATAATCACGCACTGTGATTGGTGCATATATAGGAGGAAGCTAAAATGGCAAAGGATTTACATTATGGAGAGGAGTCTAGAAGAAAGCTCCTCGCAGGCGTAGACAAGCTTGCAGATACAGTTAAGATCACACTTGGACCTAAGGGCAGAAATGTTCTCATCGAGAGATCGTATGGATCACCACTTATCACTAACGACGGTGTTTCAATCGCTAAGGAGATCGAGCTCGAAGACCAGGTTGAGAACATGGGAGCTCAGCTAGTTAAGGAAGTTGCTACCAAGACTAACGATGTAGCAGGTGACGGAACTACTACAGCTACACTTCTCACACAGGCTATCGTTCGCGAAGGATTTAAGAACGTAACTGCTGGAGCTAATCCAATGATTCTCAAGAAGGGAATCAGCGGTGCTGTAGAGGTTGCAGTTGAGTACCTCAAGAATAGCGCAGTTAAGGTAGATGACAAGGAGAGCGTAGCTCAGGTCGCTTCTGTATCTGCTGGAGATAGAGAGATTGGTGAGCTAATCTCCGAGGCTATGGAGAAGGTAGGAACTGATGGCGTAATCACAGTTGAGGAGTCGAGGTCACTAGGCACTACACTCGACGTGGTAGAGGGTATGCAGTTCGATAGAGGATATCTATCACCATACATGGCAGCTAATTCTGAGAAGATGGAAGCAGTTCTCGATAATCCATACATCCTTCTTACAGATAAGAAGATTTCCAACATTCAGGACCTCGTACCGCTTCTTGAGGATATCATGAAGTCAGGCAAGAAGCTGCTCATTGTTGCAGATGACGTAGATGGCGAGGCTCTCGCAACACTCGTAGTTAACAAGCTAAGAGGAACACTCGATGTAGTAGCCGTAAAGGCACCTGGATTTGGTGACAGAAGAAAGGCTATGATGGAGGATATCGCTATCCTCACAGGTGGTACTGTAATCAGCGAAGAGCTAGGATATGAGCTCAAGGAAGCTACAGTGGATATGCTAGGTAAGACTGGAACTGTTAAGGTTAACAAGGATCACACAGTAATTGTTAACGGTGCTGGAGATAAGTCTGAAATCGAAGAGAGAGTGGAGAAGATCAAAGGAGAGATTGAGGACTCAACTTCTGACTTCGATAGAGAGAAGCTGCAGGAGAGACTTGCTAAGCTAGTCGGCGGAGTTGCAGTTATCAATGCTGGAGCTGCTACAGAGACAGAGCTCAAGGATAAGAAGCTCAGACTTGAGGACGCTCTAAACGCTACTAGAGCTGCAGTTGAAGAAGGCATCGTTGCAGGTGGTGGTACATCGCTTATCTCTGCAATTGACAAGGTTTCTGAGTATGCTGAGAGCCTTGACGGAGATATGAGGACTGGTGCAAGAATCGTTGTTAGAGCACTCGAGGAGCCAGTTAGACAGATCGCTGAGAATGCTGGATTTGAAGGCAGCGTAATCGTTGCTAAGGTTAAGGAGTCCAAGAAGGGCATCGGCTTCAACGCGGCAACAGAGGAGTACGTAGACATGATCGAAGCTGGTATCGTTGACCCAGTTAAGGTTACTAGATCTGCACTTCAGAACGCTTCGAGTGTCGCAGGTATGCTTCTCACTACTGAAGCTGGAATTTCAGAGATTAAGGAAGACTTGCCAGCTGCACCTGCAATGCCTGCAGGCGGCGGAATGGGCATGATGTAATAGGCGAGGGATATGGCAGCAAGAGCATCATCAAAGACGGATAGAGTAATAGCTGAACGCCTCATGGTCAGTCCTCTTTTTAAGGATATGACGGTAGAAGACGTGGATAGCTGCTTTACATGCAGCGGTGCACTCTGCCTTTCGTTCAAGAAGGGGGACATGATATTCACTGAAGAGGATGAACCAACAAAGCTTCACATCCTCCTAGAGGGTGGAGTGAGGATCGGTTACGATTCCTTCGACGGCAACAGGAGAATTATCGGAAACTTCACAGATACGGGAGAGGTGTTCGGAGATATACTGCTATTTCTCGGCAAAGAGAAGTACGGTGTATTCGCTCAGGCTACTTGCGATACCAAGGTCATTGCGCTTCCGCGTGAGTTCATGTCTGGGACATGCGCGAGCGGATGTGACTATCACAATCATCTGATCAATAATATGCTGATGAGCTTTGCAAGAAATGCCTACGCGCTAAATATGAGGCTCAGGATACTGTCTTGTCCAACTCTCCGCCAGAAGATAGCCAAGATGCTGCTAGTCTATAATGACAGGGATATGAGCAAGCCAATCAACATGACGAGAGAAGGGCTAGCTGAATTCCTGGGAGTGACTAGACCGTCAGTTTCGAGAGAGCTGATGAAGATGCAGGACGATGGCTTAATCGAGATAAAAGGGCGTAAGATATATGTCCTTGACCCTGCAGAAATCGAGGCGCTTAACTGATGGCGAAGCATTTATTCGCATATAAATAATGCAGATAGAACGCAACTAACGCAGATAAATGCATTAATTCAAAAACAAAAATAAAAAGATGGAATTGTAACATTAGTTACAGATTCCATCTTTTTTTAATGATATGCTTGTGCCATAAACTTAAAGCAAACATTAATTAAAACAAAAAACAAATGACGTTATATAAGAGTTGAAAGGAGAAACACATGGAAAACCGTATGTTTTGTTATCAGTGCCAGGAGACAGCAAAGGGCACAGGATGTACTATGAGAGGAGTTTGCGGCAAGCTTCCAGAGACAGCAGGACTACAGGATCTGCTCGTATACGTAACTAAGGGACTTTCTGCAGTAACTACACAGCTAAGAGCTGAGGGCAAGGAAGTGAGCGAGCAGGTAAACCACCTAGTGTCGCTCAACCTATTCACAACTATCACGAATGCTAACTTCGACGATGAAGCAATCACAGCTAAGATCGTTGAGACACTAACATGTAAGGAGCAGCTACTAAAGCAGCTTGATGATGCAAGCAAGCTTCCAGAGGCTGCAAAGTGGAACGGATGCGTTGGAGAGTTCGCTGCTAAGGCTGCAAGCCCAGAGGTTGGCGTTCTATCCACTGAGAACGAGGATGTAAGATCGCTAAGAGAGCTCATCACTTACGGACTAAAGGGACTTTCCGCTTACAGCAAGCATGCAAATGCTCTACTTAAGGACAACGTAGAGGTTGATACATTCATGCAGAAGGCGCTAGCACTTACACTAGACGATTCTCTATCAGTAGATGACCTAGTTGCACTTACACTAGAGACAGGTAAGTACGGAGTGGATGGAATGGCTCTACTAGATGAAGCAAACACATCTGCTTACGGAAACCCAGAGATCACTAAGGTAGATCTCGGTGTTAGAAAGAACCCAGGAATCCTGATTTCAGGTCACGACCTAAAGGACCTCGAGATGCTTCTAGAGCAGACAGAGGGAACAGGCGTAGATGTATATACACACTCTGAGATGCTCGCAGGACAGTACTACCCAGCATTCAAGAAGTACGAGCACTTCGCTGGTAACTACGGAAATGCATGGTGGAAGCAGAAGGAAGAGTTCGAGACATTCAACGGACCTATCCTGATGACTACAAACTGCATCGTGCCACCAGCAGATAGCTACAAGGATAGACTATTTACAACAGGTGCAGCAGGATACCCAGGATGCAAGCACATCGACGGCAAGTACGGTGAGACTAAGGACTTCTCCGAGATTATCGAGCTAGCTAAGAAGTGCCCAGCACCAACAGAGATCGAGACAGGAGAGATCGTAGGTGGATTTGCACACGAGCAGGTATTTGCACTAGCAGATACAGTAGTTGAGGCAGTTAAGTCTGGAGCAATCAAGAAGTTCTTCGTAATGGCTGGCTGCGACGGCAGAATGAAGTCTAGAAACTACTACACAGATTTTGCAAAGGCTCTACCTAAGGATACAGTAATCCTCACAGCAGGATGCGCTAAGTACAAGTACAACAAGCTAGACCTTGGAGACATCGGCGGAATTCCACGCGTGCTCGACGCAGGACAGTGCAACGACTCATATTCACTAGCATTGATCGCACTCAAGCTCAAGGAAGTATTTGGACTAGATGACGTTAACGAGCTACCAATCGCTTACAACATCGCTTGGTATGAGCAGAAGGCTGTAATCGTACTTCTCGCACTTCTATACCTCGGTGTTAAGAACATCCACCTAGGACCAACACTACCAGGATTCCTCTCGCCAAACGTTGCAAACGTACTTGTTGAGAACTTCGGAATCGCAGGAATCGGAACAGTAGACGACGATATCGAGCTATTCCTTGGAAAATAGGAGGTAACGATGAGTTTATTTCTAGGACCTATACATCAGTGGCTATATGACAAAATCATATTTCAGGAAGACCTCACAGACGCACTGATCGATGCTGGAAAGGCAGAGGGATGGAGCGAGCTGACAGAGGAGCTTGCAAATGAGTGTCACAGCTACGATAGACGTCCGCTTGAAGAGGCGGTAGACCCTGACAACATTCACGGCAGCCTTCAGGCAAGAATTGCAGATGCAGAGAGCAGATATGCGAAGCTAGTTCAGACTATCGCAGCAGCAAACCCTGCAAGAGTAGAGGACCTAAAGCAGGCGGCTAGACGCTTCGGCGAGCTAAATGCGGTGCCAACTGGTACTAAGGCAGATGTAGCTTTCGGATATCTCAATAACACACTGCTCGACGGTATGCCATGCGACAATGTAAATGAAATGATTGGTCAGACAGATGACTCCATAACATGGAGACGTAACATGGACATTCACGCTCAGCACTGGGCTAACGAAGAGGATGAACTCTACTACGTGCTCAGAACAGAAATCGTAAAGGGAATGTTCGAACCTGCAGGCCTCACATATGAGGAGCCTCAGGAGGGAACTTACGAGATTAGAGCGTAGTCACCAAACAGTGATTACAGATAAAACTTAAATCATAGAGTGGTGACCGGGCGATTCGCTCGGTCACAGCTTTTTTATTATATTTTACGCTCCAACCACTACCGAAAACCTCCCCGTTGTGCTATAATTTTCAATTAATATCTTTAATTACAATTTGATTTTTATATAGAAAGAGAGAGGTGCAAAATGGCAATCGTTCTAACAGAACCATCAAGAACATTTAGCGAGTACCTTCTAGTGCCTGGATATTCTAGCGCAGATGCTAGGCCTGAGAATGTGTCGCTCGCGACTCCGATTACTAAATTTAAGAAAGGCGAGGAGCCTAAGATCAAGGCGAATATTCCACTTGTTTCCGCAGTGATGCAGGCAGTTTCTGATGATGGGATGGCGGTTGCATTAGCGAAGGAGGGTGGAATTTCTTTCATCTTCGGTTCTCAGTCAATCGAAAACCAGGCGGCAATGGTCAAGAAGGTTAAGTCCTATAAAGCAGGCTTTGTACCAAGTGATACTAATGTAAAACCTGACAGTACCCTTGCTGATGTCCTAGAAATAAAGAAGAACTCCGGACACTCGACAGTGGCAGTTACGGACGACGGAACAGGCCACGGCAAACTAGTCGGCCTCGTTACAAGCAAGGACTACAGAGTGAGCAGACTCAGCACAGACACTAAGGTTTCTGAGTTCATGACACCTCTCGAGAACATCGTGTACGGCAACGCTGGAATCACTCTATCCGAGGCTAACGACATCATCTGGGAGAACAAGGTTAACCAGCTGCCAATCGTGGACAAGGACGGATGCCTAGTGGCATTTGTATTTAGAAAAGACTACGACTCTCACAAGCAGAATCCTAACGAGCTTCTCGACGATAATAAGAGTTTTATCGTAGGTGCAGGAATTAACACTCGTGACTACGAGGAGAGAATCCCAGCGCTCGTAGATGCAGGCGTAGACGTGCTCACAATCGATTCATCCGAGGGATATTCTGAATGGCAGGCAAGAACACTCAAGTGGGTTAAGGAAAAGTACAGTGACACAGTTAAAATCGGTGCCGGTAACGTCGTTGACAAGGAAGGATTTGAGTTCCTCGCAAAGAGCGGCGCAGACTTCATCAAGGTCGGAATCGGCGGCGGATCTATTTGTATCACTAGAGAGCAGAAGGGAATCGGACGCGGACAGGCATCTGCAGTGCTCGAGGTTGCAGCAGCTAGAGACGAGTGGTTCGAGAAGACAGGTGAGTACATTCCAATCTGCTCCGACGGCGGAATCGTGTATGACTACCACATGACACTAGCACTCGCTATGGGTGCGGACTTCATCATGCTAGGAAGATACTTTGCAAGATTCGACGAGTCACCATCCGCTAAGGTTATGGTAAATGGCAACTACATGAAGGAGTACTGGGGCGAAGGTTCCGCGAGAGCTCGTAACTGGCAGAGATACGATCTCGGCGGCGAGAGCAAGCTCAAGTTCGAGGAAGGTGTTGACTCCTACGTTCCATATGCAGGATCGCTGCACGATAACGTAAACCTCTCTCTGGAGAAGGTTAAATCGACAATGTGTAACTGCGGAGTTCTATCAATTCCAGAGCTACAGCATAATTCCAAGCTCACACTCGTATCGGCGACAAGTATCATCGAGGGTGGAGCGCACGACGTTATACTCAAGGACAACAGCGTGGCAACAGTAAGACGTTAGGAGCGATAATGGCTAACAAGATATTAATTATTGATTTTGGCGGACAGTACAATCAGCTCATCGCCCGCAGGGTTCGTGAGCTCGGCGTGTACTCGGAAGTCCATAATTTCGAAAGCATAACAGTTGATAAGGTCAAGGAGTTCGACCCATGCGGCATCATTTTTACAGGTGGACCACAGTCAGCGTACGGCGAGGGTGCCCCATCTATAGATAGAGGCGTGTTCGAACTGGGGCTATCGATACTCGGCATCTGCTACGGCGCACAGCTGATGGCACACGTGCTGGGCGGTAAGATCGGAACAGCTCCGACGAGCGAGTACGGCCGCACCGATACGGTGGTTGACTGCAAGGAAGGCCTCTTTGCAGGACTCAGTGACGAGACCGTAACATGGATGAGCCACACTGACTATATCAGCGAGGTTCCAGAGGGCTTCAAGATTACGGCGCATACAGAAAACTGTCCAGTTGCAGGTATGGAAGACAGGGTGAGGGGCTACTACGCAGTGCAGTTCCACCCAGAGGTAAATCATACGGCAGAGGGCACAGAGCTGCTTAGCAACTTCATACTAGGCGTGTGTAAGTGCGAGCAGGACTGGAAGATGGATTCTTTCGCTGAGAAGAAAATCGCAGAGATTCGCGAGAAAGTTGGAGAAGGCAAAGTGCTACTTGCACTATCTGGCGGCGTTGATTCCAGCGTAGTTGCGGCACTTCTGGCAAAGGCAATCGGAAAGCAGCTGACCTGCGTGTTCGTGGACCACGGACTACTCCGTAAGGACGAGGGCGACCAGGTTGAAGAGATATTTGGCAGCAAGGGTGAGTACGACCTCAACTTCGTTCGTGTAAATGCTCAAGAGAGATACTACGCAAAGCTCGCTGGCGTGACAGATCCAGAGACGAAGCGTAAGATCATCGGTGAGGAATTTATCAGAGTGTTCGAAGAGGAAGCGAAGAAGATCGGCGCAGTGGACTTCCTGGCACAGGGGACAATTTACGCAGATATCATCGAGAGCGGTCTCGGCAAGTCGGCAGTTATAAAGTCGCACCACAATGTGGGCGGACTGCCAGACCACGTTGATTTCAAGGAGATAATCGAGCCACTCCGCATGCTGTTCAAGGACGAAGTGCGTGCCCTCGGAAGAGAGCTAGGACTACCAGACCATCTGGTTGACCGTCAGCCATTCCCAGGACCAGGTCTCGGCATCAGAATTATCGGTGAAGTTACAGCTGAAAAGGTTAAGATAGTGCAAGAAGCTGATGCAATCTACCGTGAGGAGATAGCAAAGGCGGGCCTCAAAGGCTCAATCAGCCAGTACTTCGCAGCTCTAACAAATATGAGATCAGTCGGTGTAATGGGCGACTTCCGTACCTACGATTATGCGGTTGCAATCCGTGCGGTCGAGACAGTTGACTTCATGACAGCGGAGGCGGTGGAAATCCCATGGTCAGTGCTGCAGAAGGTGATGAATAGAATAATAAATGAGGTGGATCACGTGAACAGGGTATTCTACGATCTAACCTCTAAGCCACCGGGAACGGTGGAGTTTGAATGATGGACACACATCAAAAGGCCTGCCCTCGCATGAGGGCAGGCCTTTTGATGTGTGTCCTCCGCCAGGACCGCCAGCGAGGCGAGCACGAAGTGCGACGGCGAGGTGTAGCGGTCTACGGCGTATATGTAAATCGATGTAGTTCCTCCGCCAGGATTTCCCAAGAGCTGAACCGAAGGTGAAGCGATTGGAAGAAATCTACGGCGTATTTGTAAATTGATGCAATTACTATACCTAGATTTTAAAGAGTCAAATTATAATAGGGAAAATGCTCACATATACTTCCTCATGATAGCATATAGAGTATTCATATATACTTAATACGAATGCCATGAAAATTGTATTGAAAAATGTACAAATATAAGCTATACTTTGAATGCGTATAGCTAGATTGTTTACTTGTGATTCGCAAGTATTGATGTTAATGGTGGGAAGCAGAAGCCTCCCTTTACAATAAATAAAAATCTCTTCTATAAAAAGAATGAAAAATAAATTTAGTACATATTTATATAAGGAGTAGCTATACGCTTTTATTATGGAAAAAAATAAAGAAGCACGAAAAGCAATAGCAGAAAGTTTGCATTTGGAGTATAACTTTTTCAATTCGGTCTTATACAATTCATATAGTAAAGAAGCTTATACAAGGTTTACAATACCAAAAAAAAATGGAGGTGAACGGGAAGTCTTTGCACCAAACCCTCAGTTGAAATTCGTACAGAGGAGGTTAGCAGAAAAGTTATCTGCCATATATAGAGAAGAAAATTCATATGAACACAGTTTTGAAAGTGTTTCGCATGGGTTTGAAAAAAAATGTAATATTTTAACAAATTCACGAATACATAAAGGGAAAAGGTATATATTAAATTTAGATATATCGAATTTCTTCGACTCTTTTAATTTTGGACGCGTCAGAGGATTTTTCGTAAAAAACAAATATTTCAAATTTAATGAAGAACAAGCAACTATTATTGCACAATTAACATGCTACAATGGTAAATTACCACAAGGTGCACCAACATCACCCTTAGTGGCAAATTTAATTTTTAATATTGTTGATATGCGCATTATAAAATTAGCAAAAAAATATCGACTAAATTATACGAGATATGCTGACGATTTAAGTTTTTCAACTAACAATAAAAAATTTGGTTCTGATTATACAAAATTTATTAATCAAATTGAATCTCTTTTGGATGAAAATGGATTTAAGATTAATAACTCAAAAACTAGACTTCAGGAACATCGCAGAAGGCAAGAAGTGACAGGTGTCACTGTAAATGATAAATTAAATGCTAAAAAAACATATATAAAAGATACAAGGGCAATGGCTAATTCTTTATATTGTAACGGCGAGTACTTCTTAGATAACAAGAATAAAAAGAGTGATTTGCTAACTTTGGAATCAAGATTCTCATTTATCAATCAAATCGATTGTTACAATAATAAAATAGAGCATGAATTAAGTGGTGCAAAGTGCGAAAATAAATACAAGAGCAGATTAAATAAAAGAGAAAAGCAATTTCAAACTTTTTTGTTTTATAAACATTTTTACAATCCATCAAAAGTTACTTTAGTTACAGAGGGAAGTACAGATATTCTTCATATAAAGGCAGCATTAAAAAAACATTATAAACAATATCCTAACTTGATTAAAAAAAATGGAACAAAATATATATATGAAATTAAATTCCTTAAGCGTACAAAAAGACTTAGGTATTTTTTTGGTATTGTTGAAGATGGAGCAAACACAATGATAAATATATGGAATCACTATAAAGGAGATCATCAATGTACGAATATACATGAAGCTTTAAATAGAAAATTTAGATTTCATCAAGGTGATGTCAAAAGAAAACCAGTGATATTAATTTTTGATAATGAGCAAAAATGTTCAAAATCATCAACAAAAAGGCCATTGAAAGAGTTTTTGAAATCTACAAAGATAGAAATGGATATTAATGAACTTACAAAACATCTATGTTCAAATCTATATTTACAAACTATACCGTTACCTAAAGGCATGGATGAATGCGAGATTGAGGATCTATATAAAGAAGACGTTTTGAAGATAAAAAAAGACGGAAAGACATTTAGTAAAAAATCAGAAGAAGATACAAATTTGTATTTCGGGAAAAAGATATTTGCAAAACATATATATAATAATTATAAAAAGATTGATTTTAGTAATTTTTTACCGTTGTTAGATTGTATAGACAAAATTATTACTGATAATAACAATGATTGCTGAATTAAAGTATTTTATATTATCAGAGCATATCTAAAAATAAGTCAATTTAATATGGCATAATTTATCGAGAATTAAAAACAGTATTGTTATGTAAAATATTTGCTAATATTTGTAAATGGGAATAGTTTAGCTTATTATATTTGATTTGAATTTAATGATTAAAAGGTAAAAAAATATGTATTGGAGTTGTAACATTTAAGTAGAGTCTGTAAATCCATCAAATTCTCATGATAGTATATCAATGAAAGGATTGGTGAAACTATGCAATACGACAATTCATTCAAGTAGGAAGCCCTCGAACTTTCAGACGAAATCGGTGTCAGAAAGGCTGCAGAGCAGCTTGGTATTCCATATTACACACTTGCTGATTGCGATATATCCGAAAGCATAAAGGTGCTTCATATTTTGTAGGCAGTGGTTACAAGCGTAAACCTGTTGACGAGAAAAATCGTCGGATACAGGAGCTTGAAGCCGAACTGCGTGAAACCAAGCGAGCCAATGAGATACTCAAGGATGCCCTCGGTTTTTTCGCAGAAAGCCGAAAGAAGTAAAAGCGCATCATCGCTATGAATTCATTCACTCCAGAGAAGGCAAATGGCCTGCAAAATCTATGTGTCAGTTACTGGAAGTGAGTGAGTCAGGCTACTACAGGTATCTTAAGAATCTTGGTAAGCCTGACAAGGATGCGGTTCTTTCGGCAGCTATACAGGCCATCATTGATGAGTCTGTATTCAATGACAACTATGGAGTTCCCCGTATGCAGATGGCGCTTGTGCTAAGAGGGCAAAAGGTCGGTATGCGCAGGCTCAGACTGATCATGCTCAAAATAGGACTAATCCATGAACGAAAGCGCAGACCTAAAGGTCTGACCAAAGCTACAACCGAGATTCAGGAGAAGGAAAACCTGATCCGGCAGGACTTCTCCGCAGATAAGCCATATACTAAGCTACTTACAGATATATCTCAGATCCAATGCATCGATGGGAAACTGTACATTTCACCGATCATCGACTGCTTTAATTGGGAGATTCTATCACTCGTCATGCGTGATAACATGAAGAAAGAATTATGTATCGATACTCTTAAAGCTGCACGGACTAGATACCCAATCAGTGTGGCGACCCTGCATTCAGACAGAGGCAGCCAATATATAAGCGACGGTTTCAGAGCTATACTGGCAGCAAATAACATACAACAAAGTCTGGGTGGCATTAATCACTGTTATGACAATGCCAGAATGGAGAGTTTCTTCGCTACTTTGAAGAAAGAACTCCTGTATCGTATCCCGACATACAGAATGAAGATGTCAGAAGTAAAGTCCTGGATCTTCAAATATGTATTCACCTACTACAATACGGTACGAATATATACGTCTAATCCGAGCGGGCTTCCTCCGGCAGAATATAGAAGGATGCTGCTCGACGAAGCCCTAGCGGCTTAAATCAATTTTTTTTTTTTGGGGGGGGGGTTAGAGACTGCACTTTTCTTGACATCTCCAGGTTTAATGGAGAATCAGATTGAAATGGTTAAAATTATAGTTGATAAAGAAGAGACATTTAAAGGTGTATTTACTGTTCTACTAGCTAGTTTAGTATATAAAAGCTTACATCCTGAACAGGACGTGAGAAGACATCAAGCAAATATGGAGAATGGATATAGTGGGAGAAGTTTTGATACTAAGTACGTAACTCCATTTATGAAACAAAAAAGATTCCTTGGTGCAATGAAAGAGTCTGGTTGGTTAACTAGAAGTCTTGAACAAAATATCCCATATGAATTAGATTTTCCAGGAAAAATTCAGAATAAAAATATAAAGTCGGCATTTTTAAATATTCTTAATGATGTTGAAGTAAATGGAGCAGATCCCGAAAAATATGTGACAGCTTTAATGGCGTATAGCATTAAATGCAAAAAAGATAAGACAGTGATTCTTGTTAATCCAATAGAAAAGGAAACCTCACTAACAATTAATGAGATTATGGAATCTTTACATGACCATTTTTATTTTCAATATAAGAGCCGAGGAGCGTCTATACTTCCTGTCGTTGCATTATATAGTATTTATCAGTGTATTACAGATGAGCTTAAACGTTTTAATGGAAAAACGTTAGATAAGCTAGCATCTCATAATAGTTGTGATAAGAGTAGTGGAGAGACCGAGGATATTGTTGTTCGAAATGACAATGATAATTCTATTTATGAAGTGGTTGAAGTTAAGTTTGAAATACCAGTCAATGCAATTATGATTGAGGATGCTTAAAAAAAATAAGTGAAAAACCTGTACAAAGATACTATTTGTTAAGTACGGTTGCACCTAGTGAGGATGACCGAGTGGCAATAGATGAAGTGATATGTAAAATCAGAGAAGAACATGGATGTCAAATCATAGTGAATGGTGTGTTTCCTACATTAAAGTATTATTTGAGATTACTTGATAACACAGATATTTTTGTTGAGAAGTACGTAGAGAACTTATCCGAAAACACTGAAATTAATTTTGAACATAAAATCGCATGAAACAAGGTTTGCAAACGCAAATAGACTAAGAAATTATCCTGATATGTGAGGTGAATAAATGTGGAAAGATAGTGAAACTGAGCTTGATTTTCTTGACTACGATTACTTAATACAAACGCTTCAAAGTATCATCACAGATGATTCTCTTTTACCAGCGAGTATTGGAGTATACGGTGACTGGGGGAGTGGAAAGTCAAGCTTGATGTATATGTGCAAAGAGCGTTTGATTAAGGAAGATGAAAAAATTAAATGCTTAGTATTTAATGGTTGGCTATTTGAAAATTATGAAGACGCAAAAACGGCGATATTAGGTACTATTCTTGATGAGATTAGTAAAGAAACACACTTAACTAAAAAGGCACAAGAAATTATTAAAGGGTTATATAAAAGTGTTGATAAATTTAAATTGGTAAAAGGTGCATTGAAATATGGAACTGATTTTTTAGTGACAGGAGGGATTTGCTCTTTGCTTGGCATAACAATGAATCAGGTCTTGAAATATGGTCAAGAAAAAATAGAAGTCACTGATTTAGAAAAAATTAAATCTAATATTGAAAGCGAATTAAATAACAAAGAGTTACGTGAGGATATTAGAAAATTTCAAAAAGCATTTGCATCTTTGTTAGAAGAAACAAAAATTAGTCGTTTAGTTGTTTTTATAGATGAGTTGGATAGATGTAGACCAGATACTATTTTAGAAACGCTTGAAGCAATAAAATTATTTCTTTTTAAGGGAAAAGTTGCTTTCGTTATTGGTGCTGATGAACGTCATATTTCGTATGCAGTTAAAAGTAAATTTAGAGATATAGAAGGCATTCAGATTGATATTGGGAAAGAATATCTTGAGAAATTAATACAATATCCTATTCGCATCCCACAATTAAATGCAGATGAGGTGGAAATTTATATTGCATGTTTACTTTTACAGTCGGAATTATCGGAAGAAAATTTTCAAAAGGCTCTATCATGGATAGTTGAGAAGAAAAAAGAGGATTTCGAGAGATTTAAGATCGAATCAATTATAACTTTATTTTCAGATAAAAAAGAAGATAATTATTCAAATATTGTAGAATCACTTTCTATTGCAAATCAGCTGGCATTTGTTTTATCTAATGGATTGCATGGAAACCCTCGTCAGTGTAAACGCTTCTTGAATTCCATGTATATGAGAGTGCAAATGGCATCTTATAAGAATAAGAAATTGGATAGAAAAATTCTTGCAAAGATAATGATGTTGGAATATATAAAACCAAGAATTTTCAATAAAATAGCAGAGATGGCAGCGGATAATAGTTTAAGTAAAGAATTAACACTATTCGAGAATGGTACACCAGAGAATAGCGATAAGTTAAAAATTTGGAGAGAAGATAATTGGTTTTTAAATTGGTGTAAAATAGATCCTATATTATCTGATGAAAACCTCAATACATATTTTTATTTTACAAGAACCTCATTGGATGAAAAAATTAGTCGTATATCATCTTTTCTTTCACCAGAAGCCCAAGAAATATTGGAACAACTTCTTTCAAAATCAGACGTTAAAATTCAACAAGCAATTAAATCTGTTGCAAATATATCAGATGCTGATGCGGCTGCAATTCTTGAGGCTATGAATTCTTCCATGATATCTGAAACAACAATAGCCAAAGAATTGATGAAATCATTTCTACTGTTTGCACAGCAAAGAACTGAGTTAGCCAATGATACTCTCAGTTATTTACAATCACTTAGTGGCTCGCAAATTAATCTTGGTTGTATAAGTTATATAGCTGAATATGCAAATAAAATGAATAAGAAAGTAGAAATTTTAGAGATAGCATCTCAATGGGATAAGAACAAACAAGGCTTAAAAATTGGAATAGAAAAACTGTTAGAAAAATAGTATAAGAGGAGGGGCTTATGGGAACATCAAGTATTTTTAATGGTAGGAATGATAGAAATCCCTTGTTACCAGAAGATTATAACCCTAATCAAGATGAAGACACTGATGTAACGGAACCAGTCAAATGGAAGACAGTTAAGTCAGATATGTCAAAGTTTGTAAAGAGTGGTGGCACATACAGTTCCGCAAAACATATAGCAAGACAATATATTAAAGCAGCTGGTGGAGCTAGAAGTTTGGCTTCACAGTCATACTCTGGAAGGAAAGCTGGAGGAAATCTGGGGAACTTTTTTAATGGTATTGTCACTAATGGCGTGAAGGTAACTTTTAAAAATCTCGGAATTGAATACGAAGGGAAATCTGTAGAGACGATTTTTTCTAGGTTAGTAGATGTAATTGCACCTAATTCAAGCACTAAAGAAGATATTGTGGCTAAGGAAGCTACACAAGCAGCTCTATCTAAAGTATTTGATTATGTTGAAAATAATTCGATGGATATAGACTCTCTAAATAATATGTCAATTGAATTAATGCATGAAGCCTTAAAAGAATACGTTGGAGCATATATTTGGATTACGATGATGAAAGACTTATGTAGTCGTTTAGAAATGTATATAACAAATGCAGATGATTCATATGCTACGGAATGCGAATTTAAAGATATGATTATGGGAATTGTAGATGTTGAGTTTAATAAGCAAGGTAATATAATAAATAAAAATATTTCGTCTACGATTAGAGATATGTATGAATGCTGTTTGAAAGTTATGGAGGGAATCTTATGAAAATAGTTTGTCACATAAATAAAACAGATACTTTTGAAGTTGATGAACAAGCAATAAATGTTGATTTTTTCGACTCCAATTCTTTTTCATATACATTTTGGAAGAATAAAAACAAGTTACCGTATTGGTACAGTCAACAAGCGTTAGATTTGCTTTACATTTCTATGGCTGTTTTTGCGGCGGATAGATTATGTTTAAGAAAAGATGCGCATGATGGATGGAGTAGAGAATTTTCTATATACATGCCTATTTTAGAATATGATATGTGGCAAAATGCAAAATCAACACTTGAGGAAATGTTGAATTTTTTAAGCGGCGATAAATGGACTTTTATTTTTAGAAGAAGAGAGCAATCTGAAGAGGAAAAGATAAACAACAATAAATGGGAAAAATCAAAGCAAAAAATAAAAAGTTATGATCAAATTTGTATGTTTTCAGGCGGAATGGATTCGTTTATTGGTGCAATAGATTTGTTGGAAAGTAATAGTGATAAAACATTATTTGTGAGCCATTATGGTGGCGGGAAAGGAACAAAGGAATTTCAAGATATTCTTAAAGAAAAGTTTATTAATCAGTATTCATTAGAATTAAGAGATTTCCATCAGTATTATGCAAAGGTTGTGTCAGGTATTGAAGATACTACAAGAACACGTTCCTTCATGTTTTTCTCTCACGCATTAGCAGTTGCATCATGTTTGAGAAAGCAAGTTCATTTGGTTATACCAGAAAATGGTTTTATTTCATTAAATATTCCTAGCACATTTTCTCGAATAGGTACAAGTAGCACAAGAACAACACACCCACATTATATGGGCTTGTTTCAAAAGTTGTTAGATTTAATTGAATTAAAAGTAACATTAGTTAATCCGTATCAATTTAAAACAAAAGGTGAAATGTTGTTGAACTGCAAAAATCAATCTTTTGTTAGAGAAAATTTGGATAATACTATGTCCTGTTCACATCCGGATAATGGTAGAATGCAAAAAGAAAAGGAAGCTAGGCATTGTGGTTACTGTTTACCGTGCGTAATAAGACAAGCAGCAATCATGCGTGCATGCATTATAGATCAAAGTTCATATAGGGATAATAAATTTAATGGAGGCAAGGTTTCTAGAACTTGTTTAAATTCGTATCGTTTAGGATTAAGAAAATTTAATCCTAAATACGCTTTTATGACAATTCAATCTAGTGGCTCTATAGAGAATGATATTGAAGATTATGCAAAACTGTATATTAGAGGTATGGAGGAATTAAAAACATATTTGGAGGAATTGGATGACTAACTTTTATATGGATATGCATATGCACTTTGACCTATACAAAAATAAATATGAAGTTTTGAAATATATTGAAGATAAGAAGTCTTATACTCTTGCAGTAACCAACCTACCAGATTTGTATAGGAAATACTATGCCGAGAATTGGGATTATAAATATGTAAGATTAGCATTAGGTTTTCATCCAGAGTTGGCCGCACAATATTATGCTCAAATTAATATTTTTGAAAAATATATTAAAACGACACGTTATATTGGAGAAATTGGGTTAGATTATTCTGCCCCAAATATAGAAAATGTAGATAAGCAAAAAGAAGTATTTAAAAAAATTGTTGATTTATGTAAGGCTGATAACAAAAAGATAATAAGTGTTCATATAAGAAAGGCAGAAAATGACTGTTTTAAAATTCTTGATGGATTTGAGGGAAAAGTAATATTGCATTGGTACACTGGTAATTTAAGTAATTTAAAAATTGCAATATCGAGAGGTTATTTTTTCTCCATAAATCAACAAATGATAAAGAGTAAAAATGGGAGAACTATTATTGATATGATTCCAATAGATAGAGTACTTCTTGAAAGCGATGCACCCTTTACCGAAGGACTTAATACAACTTATAATACATCTTTTATGAATGATATTATTGAATATTTAAGTGTTAGCAAAAATCTAGAGAAACAGTTTATTTGCATAAAACTAAAAGAAAACTTTAGAACAATTCTATTGTGAGCATATATTAATAAGAGTGTGTGAAACTTTTTCTGTAAATTAGCCTTCTGTGGTAGATTAGTGAATGTATCCCGCTATTTGAGGAATACGCCTTCAGGCCAATATATTAAATTTGCTTACGCATGTCAAGAGGAGCCAAGCCATTTGGGCTGGCTTCTCTTGAGTTATGTATAAGTTAATTTGTTTCTGGCATTCTGCCTGGGTACATTATGCAGAATTCTCCATATACCTTTGCCCAATTCCTTATCGGGAGATGCCATTTCTTCGTAGCTTGCGTCGTAGATAAGTAAAGAGCTTTTAGCAATGCTGTATCGCTTGGAAATACACTTCTCTGCTTGTTTAGCTTCTTGTATGTACTGTTTAGACTTTCAATTGCATTTGTGGTGTATATTACCTTGCGTACATCTTGCGAGAACTTAAATATTGGCGTTATTGCATCCCAGTTATCTTCCCAGCGTTTCATAGAATTAGGATATTTACTATTCCATTTTTCAGTTGCTTCCTGCATGTTCTCATATGCTGTTTTCTCATCAGGTGCATGGTAGATGGTTTTTAAGTCACTAGCAAACGATTTCATATCCTTGTAGTTTACATATTTAAGTGTATTTCTTACCATATGCACAATGCATCTTTGGTATTCTGCTTTTGGATATGCCGTAGATATCGCTTCTTTTATCCCTGTTAATCCGTCTGCACAAATAACCATAATATCTTCCACGCCGCGGTTCTTTAATTCATTCAGAACTCCAAGCCAGTATTTACTGCTCTCGTTTTCACCTATCTGCAGAGATATTACTTCCTTCTTTCCATCTGCATTTATTTCCAGCATTACATATGCTGCAAGCTTCTTAATTACATGATCTTCACGCACGGAGAAATGAATCGCATCTATGAATACTATTGGATATACGCTGTCAAGGGGTCTCTTTTGCCAGTCATCTATTTCTTGTAAAATTTTGTCCGTAACATTGGAGATGAAGCTTTCGCTGCATTCAAAACCATAGATATCTTCTATCTGTTCAGATATCTGCCTCGTTGTAAGCCCCCTTGCGTACATGGAGATTATCTTTTGATCTATTTCTGAGATATCCTTTTGCCTCTTTTGCACCACCTGTGGCTCAAAAGAGCTGTTTCTATCTTGCGGTACTTCTATCTCAAATTCTCCATACCTACTTCTAACGCTCTTTCTTTTAGTTCCGTTTCTATAATTGTCTTTCTCACAACGCTCATATGGATCGTAGCCAAGATGCTCATCCATTTCTGTTTCCATCATGGACTTTATAGTTCCGCCTAGTAAGTCCTTGAGTGCTTCCTGAATGTCCTCTGCTGTCTCAATGTCATATTCTTCAATAAGGGATTGGATAATATTTCTCTTATTGTTATTGAGGGGTTTTACTTTGTAGATATCGTTCTTCTTTGCCATAAAAAATCCTCCTATGGTATTTTTATACTACCACAGGAGGCTAATTTATTCTTTAATTTACAGACTTTTTGTCATACGCTCTATTTCCCGAAAACAACTACTTTTTTGAAATAAGAATTAGATATTCTCAAATAAAAATAGAATAAATATTGTGAATAACTCCAGCCCTACTCACACATCGCCATCTCAACACTATCTAGATACTGACAGAGCGATTTATTAAACTTTTCATAATCAGCATATGCAAATTCCTCAGTAGCCTGCGCGATATTTACATACACAGTCTTAGTCTGGTTATAAAAAGTAATCATCAGTGGTAGCTTGAACACCGTCGAAAATCCCCTAACAGTGAGATTGCCAGCTTCCTCTATATTCATGATATCATCCTTCGAATGAATGTCTACTAGATGATTATACGTTAATATCTCAACTGGCATCTCCTTGCTATCGTAGTAATCGTACATCTTTGCAGCGGCTTTGCATATTCCATCCCAGCCGGTAGCATACGTAAGATCCCACTGCGACAATAGCCAATTCCCATCTGCTCTTACTCCGATTAATAGCATCTTAACCTCCTGACCCATACCACTAGGCATGTATCCAATATTTGCTGATTATAGAGTAAACTCATTAACATTCATTTTCAACCATCTAGTGCAAATAACTCCTCGCATACATATACTGTCAATCAGCCAAGTTCCCTTTACTCCGTAATTCTAGTATAATACTCCATAACAGATAGGGGTATTAAAATAGGGGGGTGGACAATACCATGAAGATGCCAACGATATTCGTCGGACATGGAAGTCCAATGATTGCGCTCGAAGATAACAACATAACAAAAAAATTCGGAAGCATCGGCCGCAATATAATAGACCGATACGGTAGACCAAAAGGAATCCTTATGATTTCCGCGCACTGGTACACAAGTGGTACATTAATAGAAAGCGCAGAAGAGCCTCAGCAAATCTACGATATGTACGGATTTCCTCATGACCTATATAAAGTGAGATACCGAGTACAATGTAGTTCAGAACTAACGAATAGGGTGAAAGAACTGCTAAGCGATGAAGTATCAACAAATGACGAATGGGGAATCGACCACGGTGCTTGGCCTGTACTAGTCCATATGTTCCAAGCTGCGGACATCCCAGTGGTTCAGCTGAGTGTTGATAGAAATCTAACAGAAGCAGAAGCATTTGAGATGGGACGCAAACTTTCTGTGCTAAGAGAAGAAGGCTACCTGATTGTGGGTAGCGGTAACATCGTACATAATCTCATACTGGTTGACTGGAGCAACGCTGGCAGCAGTCAGCTTGCCGACGACTTCGATGATGTTGTAAAAAGCATCGTGTTAAGCGGTGATTACAGCACTCTTATAAATGGCATAGAGCGTCGTAGCGATTACAATTACGCCGTTCCGACAAAGGATCACTTTTACCCGCTACTCTACATACTCGGAGCAAGCGAGGGAAGCACAGCTCAGGTTTTTAACAACGTAAGGAACATCGGATCAATCTCAATGAGATCTTATTTATTTGAATAAGAATGCAGAACTATAGCACAAGCATTCCGTAATTACGATGTGTAATGTAGACATAATACGATTAAATATACAGAGCGATTATCAAAAGGGAGGAATACCATGAATACCAAGACGAGGCTAAAATCAACGATTGCGATTGTAATATCTGCATTGCTCATTCTATCTATTGTAGGCTGCAGCAAGAAAGAGCCTAAGAAAGAGGAAAAGAAGCCATCAAAACCAAAAGTCGCTGAGAAGCACGAGCAGAACAGGAAAGCAGCATATAGTGCGTATAAGACCGTCATCGAGCAGAATAGTACGACGATAAAAGCCTACTCATGGCAGACCGTCCCAGGCAAGAATACATATAATGCTAGAGGTATAGATAGACCTATAGCACTGTGCGACGTGGATGGTGACAAGATTCCAGAGCTGTTCTTCTTCACCTCGCAGAATCAAGGCATAGCAAGACTGCATATATATACGTTCAATGGTAAGGAGGCCGTAGAGCTCAGCTATACTGGCTTTAATGATGATGTTAATGAAGGCAGATTGTCTGACGTGATGGCAGCAGCTGGCACTTCGTATGTCGTGTATAAGGGCAAGGAAGCAAATACTCTATACATGTATGATTCGAGCGGCGATGATTACATGCAGTACAATATCCACAAGTACACAATGAAGAATTCGAAGCTTGAGCTGGTTGAAACCCTATCTAACCGTGTTAGCCAAGATGATTCGGGAAATACTTCGGATGTATATAAAAGGAACGGTAAAACCGTGCCAAATGCACAGGGCGGCAAGTCGTTTACAAGTTCATTCGCACAACTTGACAAAGCCATCATCTTCAGCACCTATAGGGACGAGAATAACGTGTCGCTATGGAAGAAGTTCAGCTTTGATGGTGCGCTCTGCATATCGTATGATCAGGCGATAACTAAACTGAGCGAGTAGTTGCGATTGCTTCGCTACATGGTCTCATAATAATAACAAAATGATTGGGTACATATTCGTACCCAATTTTTTTGTATAAGTAAAACCACGCGTTGGACGCGTGGTTCCGTAAAGGCTTTGCC
>ERZ773003.342-NODE-342-length-35525-cov-8.368424_pt1 | contig 35525 bp, 31 predicted proteins | sample MGYA00580668_ERZ773003 | MGnify/ENA primary metagenome ERZ773003 (study PRJEB29015, sample SAMEA2738002) | human oral metagenome | biome: human oral; feature: human-associated habitat; material: dental | place: China | collected 2126 ...
ATTGAGACCCCACTGACCAAGAGTTGAACCAACTGGAGGTCCTGCGGTGGCCTTGCCACCAGGGATGCGTAACTTCAAGTTACCAATTACTTTTTTTGCCATAATATTTTTTACTCCTAATTAGAGCGCGTAACGGGGTTATTATACTAGATTTATAGAGAAAAGTAAAGACAAGTGTCCGATTCTAGTGATACTAGATATGGTTTTGCTTGTCTTTGCGTTTTATTTTTTTGTGATGAATATTATTGCTAACTAGCCGGCAATAATTCTAGTGCCTGCCTTACCTTCAACTGCTTGAGAAGCTTTTTCTGGCGTGGTGATGATGCAGGTGCGTTTGTTGGCGCCAGCTACGAAATTAATTCCTGCTTCAACCTTAGGTAGCATACTACCGGCGGCGAATTGGCCTTGGGCGATAAGCTTAAAGGCGTCTCCAACGGTGATTTGATCAATTGACTGCTCGTTTGGTTGTTTGTAGTTAATCTTGACGGAGTCGACGGCGGTAAGAATTAACAGCATGTCGGCATCAATGGTTTCAGCGAGCTTTTCGGCGGCAAAATCTTTGTCGATGACGGCTTCAAGGCCAGTAAGACGACCGTGTTCGTCGTAATAAACTGGAATACCGCCACCACCACTAGCGACCACAATGGCACCGTTACCGATGGCGATTTTAATTAGGTCGGATTCGATAATGGAAAGTGGCATTGGGGATGGTACGACCTTGCGCCAGCCACGACCAGCATCTTCTTTCACGGTAACGCCGCGGGCTTTGGCGATTCTTTTAGCTTCTTCTTCAGTGTAGAATGGTCCAATTGGTTTGCTTGGATTCTTAAAGGCAGGGTCGTCTTTAGAAACAAGTACCTGAGTGATGATTGAGGCGATCGGTTTTTTGATGCCAGTTTGTTCAAGTTGGTTTCTCAAAGCATTTTGAAGCCAGTAGCCGATTTGTCCTTGACTCATGGCGCCAGCTACATCCACAGGCATGGTTGGGGTCTTTTCGGTATTGATGGCTTCTTCATGAAGAATGATGTTACCAATTTGTGGACCATTGCCGTGTACGATGGCAAGAGTGTGGCCGGCAGCAATTAACTTAACCAGCTCTGCCGCCGTCTCATTAGCGACGGCGAGCTGATCAGCGGCTGTTGCCTTACCATCTCTTGATAAGGCATTACCACCTAATGCAACTACGATTTTTGCCATATTAGATGACTCCCATGACGAAGACGGCGACAAGACTGATGACTACAAAGATAAACATGACTGGGAGAACGCGTTTGACCCAAGTTTTGTAGGAAACACCAGCAAGGGTGAGTCCGGCCATCAAAGAAGCGATGGTTGGGGCGATCATATTGAGAAGGCCGTTAGCAGTGGCAAATGCGACAACCATGGTTTCCTTGGTGGATCCGACGAGGTCGGCAACAGGGGCGATGATTGGCATTGAGGCTGCAGCAAGTCCAGAGGAGCTTGGAATGATGAAGGAAAGTGGTAAGTAGAAGAGATAGGCAAGGATACCAACTACACCACCGTTGGAGTTTTTAAGTCCAGTTTCACCCCAGTGAATAATGGTGTCTTCAATACCACCATTGCGCATGACGATGGAGACGGCAGCGGCGACGGCGATGATTACGGCAACGCTAAGAAGTTGTTCTGCGCCATCGATGAAGATGTCGGTGATGGATGAATTTTTACCATGAAAATCTTTGCGGTAGATGAAGGCAATGATGAGGGCCGAAATTAGGAAGAGAGCGGAAATCTCATTGAAATACCAGGAACCGAGAGCGACATTGTGTTCGGCTCCGATGATGGCACTAAAGAGTGGAATGCTAGCTAGCCAAGCATGAAAGTCTTCAAAGATTGTGATATGAAAATTGGTCCATGGGATGAGGGAGATGATCATGATAATGAAGGTAAGAGCAAAGATTCCCATGATGGCTTTGCGTTTTTTGGTGTATTCAGGAACTGCTTCGAGGTCGAGAGCCTTGAAGGTTGAGGCAAGAGAAGAATCTTCTTTGTATTTGCCGGCTTTGACTTTTGCAGCATAGCGCATGGTGAAGATGATAGCGATAATAAGCATCGCAATGAGCACAAGCGCTTGAATCCAGAGGATACTACCAAGCTGAACGTTGGCAGTGCGGGCGGCAATACCGGTTGAGAATGGGTTGACGGTTGAAGCTAAGACACCAACACCACCACCGAGGACGATAATGAGGACGGCGGTCATGGCATTGTATCCTGCGGCAATCATCACCGGCACGATTAATGCATAGAAAGCAACAGCTTCTTCCTGCATGCCATAAGTAGTACCACCGATGGCAAAGAGGGTCATCAAGATTGGGATAAGCCATTTTTCCTTACCATTCATCTTCTTCAGTAATCCACCAAGAGCGGCATCGAGTGCGCCGGTCTTCATGACGACGCCAAGGAAGCCACCAAGGATGAGAACGAAGACGATGACGTCAAGACGGTCGGACATGCCTTTGATTGGGGCCATGAAAATATCCCAAAGACCCTGACGGTGGTCAATGGTGCTAGTCTCGCCAGTTTCGTCGTTCAAGACGGTTTCGATTTTTGGTATTTCTTGATAAGTGCCAGCCTCGCGGATGGTTTCGGATGGATTATTTGGATCGGATACTAAATTGTATTTTCCAGATGGAATAACCCATGTTAAACAGGCCATCATTGCAATGATGCCGAACAAAACTGCAAAGGCGGAAAGCATTTTTATATGCTTGCGATTGCGTTTTGCATTTTTTGGTTTGTCTGCCGGAGCCTTTGTGTCTTCGGCGGTTGGTTTGTCGACCATATTGTTCCCTTCTATAGAACTAATTAAATTATTAATAGTACTTATGGTTTAAGTATAGCATATAAAATAAATCCCAGTTACGGGATTTATTTTACTGAAGGTTTCCTAGATTATAGAGTCAAATCCATGACAGCTTCGATAGTGTAAACACGGTTCTCGGCTTGATCAAAGACCACGCTATTTTTACTGTAGAAGACCTCGTCGGTAACTTCCATGGCATCAAGATTGTATTTTTCAAGAATTTCTTTACCAATCTTGGTGTTTTTGTCGTGGAAGGCTGGGAGACAGTGAAGGAAGATGGTGTTATTCTTGCGAGTAGCTAACATAAGGTCACGGTTGACTTGGTAGGCCTTCAAAAGATTAATGCGTTCTTCAAACTTATCTTCCTCACCCATGGAAACCCAAACGTCGGTGTAGATAGCATCGGCATCAGCGACAGCTTCGTATGGATTTTCGAGTACACGAATAGTTGCACCGGTTTGATATTGTTTTGCAAGAGCGCGACATTCTTCAACGAGTTCTGGGTCTGGGAAGAGTTCTTTTGGGGTGCCAATTGAAAAATGTAGACCGAGGAGGCTGGAGGCAATCATTAAGGTGTTTGCTACGTTATTGCGACCATCACCAACATAGGCAAGATATGCGCCGCGAAGATGACCAACGTGTTCTTTGATGGTGAGCATATCGGCAAGACCTTGGGTTGGATGGAATTTGTCAGTGAGACCATTCCAGACTGGTACACCTGCATACTTTGCGAGTTCCTCGACGGTCTCATGGGCGAAACCGCGGAATTCGATGCCGTCAAACATGCGCCCAAGCACAAGAGCGGTGTCACGGACTGATTCTTTTTTGCCGAGCTGAATGTCGTCTTTACCGAGGAATTCAGCATGCATACCGAGATCGCGGGCGCCAGTGACGAAAGCGCAGCGGGTCCTGGTTGAGTTTTTCTCGAAAAGAAGCGCAATAGTTTTACCTTCGTGATTACGATTAGGTACACCAGTGAGTTTATTGTTTTTAAGTTGCTTGGCGGTTTCAAGCATGGTTTGAACTTCGCGTGGGGTGAAGTCCTTTAAGGTTAGGAATGAACGTCCTTTAAGATTTAACATTAGATCTCCTCTCTAAAAATTGGCATTGACATACAACGTGGACCGCCGCGTCCGCGTCCGAGTTCGGCACCAGAAATTTCGATAACTTTGAGGCCGGCTTTGCGAAGAGCTTCGTTGGTGACATAGTTACGATCGTAAGTGATTACCACACCTGGGGCAATGGCGAGCGTGTTTGAACCATCATTCCATTGTTCCCTGGCGGCAGCAATTGGATCACCATTGCCACACTGAATTAGTTGAATTTCGTGTAGACCAAGAACTTCTTGTAAGGTTTCCTTTAGGCTTCGACGATGTTTGATCTCATAGCCAACATGAGTGTTGGCTTTTTCAAGCAGATAGATGTCTAGTTCCCCTTCGCCAGTAAGGATTTCTGGGTGAACTGAGAATTTATCTCGGTCAATCATAGTGAAGACGGTGTCAAGGTGCATGAAGGCACGTTTGTTAGGGATTTTCATAGCCATGATGCGGGTGAAGTTTGAGCCGTTAAATAGTTTTGAGGCAATGCGTTCGATAGCCTCAACTTCGGTACGTTCTGAAATGCCAATGGCTAAGGTGTCTTTGCTTAATACTAACTCATCACCACCTTCAACTGAGAAGCGGTTGTTGCGATCGTACCAAACTGGAATATTGTATTTCATGAAACGTGGATGGTATTTGATGATGTATTCCATGAATAGGGATTCACGTCGGCGAGCTGGCCAGTGCATCTTGTTGATGGTAAGACCATTACCGATTGAGGCTGCCGGGTCTCTAGTGAAGTAGAGGTTTGGCATTGGGTCGAGATAGAATGGGTAGTCGTCAATCATGAAGTGGTGAAGCTGCTTGTTGGCTGGCTCCATAACCTCTACGTCGCTCTTTTTGATGCCTGTCATAACTTTACGAACCATCTGGAGAGGTTCAAGGCTCTGGAGATAGTTGACGATGGCGTAGGTTGAATAGGAATCTTCCTGTTTTGAAGCACGTACCATTTCCATGATGAATTTTTCACGAACTTCTTGAATCGCAAGGGCTTCAGCGGCTAGCTTGTCGAGGTAAAGTACCTCAACGCCGTTTTCGCGTAAAACATTAGCAAAAGCGTCATGTTCTTGTTGAGCGACCTTTAGATAAGGCACATCATCGAATAACATGCGTGCCATGTAATCTGGAGTGAGGGCCTCGAGCTCTGCACCTGGGCGATGCAAGAGAACGGTTTTAAGGCGCCCAATCTCAGAATCGACTTGAATTGGTGGTTCCATTATTGTCTCCGTTTATTTGATGGACTTTTACATTTTTATTATAGCATAAGCGAGAATAAGTGTTGGCGGTGAAAAGCGTATGGAATTTTAAGCTGGAAGTTGAATCCAAAAATAACGAGCCGCTAAGACTCGTTATTTTATAGTGTAATAGATTGTTGGTATTAGTTTTTTTAGCTAATCTTTTTAACCTGGAGAGCGTCGAGCTCGACTGGCGTTTCGCGGCCAAACATGGAGACCATGACTTTGAGCTTGCCTTTAGTGGAATCGATTTCAGCGATCGTGCCTTCAAATCCCTTGAAAGGACCGTCAGTGATGGAGACGACTTCATTGAGTGCGTAGTTGACGGAGTATTTTGGATCTTCGACACCCATACGCTTCTTGATTTTGGCGATTTCTTTTTCGGAAACTGGGGTTGGTTGAGTGCCTGTGCCAACAAAGCCGGTGACGCCTGGAGTGTTTCTAATGATGTACCAAGTTTCATCGGAGAGGCGCATCTGAACAAGGACGTAACCCTGGAAGATTTTGCGGTCAACAATTTTACGCTTGCCGTTCTTGATCTCGATTTGCTTTTCCTTTGGTACGATGGCATCAAGAATTTTATCCTGGAACTCAGGACGATCAAGACGCTGTTTGATTGATTCGGCGACTTTGTCTTCATAGCCGCTATAAGTGCTGATAGTGTACCATGCGAGTGTATCGTCGTAACGGTTTACTGCCATAATTTTCTCCTATTTCCCTATTTCAATAGATTATTAAATAATAAAGTGAAACCTGCGTCAAGTAGCATGATAACTACGCTGAAGAGGACTGTGTAAATAATGACGGCGGAAACAAGTTTCCAGGTCATTTTGCGGTTTGGCCAGCGAACTTGGCGAAGTTCTTGCCAGGAGGCATGGATGTAGCTACCGATTTTGCGGAATGGAGCAGTGAGAATACGGAGGACCTTTGGTAGAGGCTTCTTACTAGCTTTTTTGGCTAATTTTTGCTGCTTTTTAAGTTGCTTTTTTTCGTATTTCTGCTGCGCCTTTTCTAACTTGGTAAGTTTTTTTATTGGCTGCTTTGAAATAGCGGTTTTTGTCTCTTGATGAATCTTGGTTGGCTGATTCTTTTCTTCGGTTTTACCCTTGGAATCGCCAGCTTTGATGCGAGTGATATTTGCCATTTGCTCCTTCCATAAAAAATAGTCTGATACCAGACTGTCAATAGGAGTATAGCGAGGATTTTAACTTTTGTAAAGTGATTTTTGAGAAAATGGGATCATTTTTTAAAAAATATGATATGATAAGAATACCGATGGGGATTCGCCAAGTGGTAAGGCAGTGGGTTCTGGTCCCACCATTCGGGGGTTCGAATCCCTCATCCCCAGCCAAATGGAATTTTCTCTAAATCCACCGTGGAATCACATGGTGGATTTAAGTTTATTAAGCAATTTATTTATCCACATTCCCCAGTTTTTAATGCATTTTTCAACTTCTTACAATACATTATTTAATAATACGAGTTGTTTAGTGTTATTTTATTAGATAGACTGCGATATAATAGACGTATGAATAAGGTAAATATATTACTTACAGAAGCTAATGGCAATCTTTCTAACAATAGGGAGATAATTATAGATGCTATTAAAACTGCCGAGGGGTATGCATTTCCAAAACTAAAAATTGATTGGGATATTGATGTCCTAGTCACCAATAGAATACCTATGATAATTCCAGAAAATGGTGCTGGCGGCTTTACTTTTGCTGCTGATTTTATTCGTATTAATATCGACGATAAGAAGGCTACTAAAAATTTAATTTCAGAAAATGTTGTTCATGAACTTTGTCATGCGGCTCGCTGGGGTAAGAATGATGAATGGATTAAATCCCTCTTTGATGGCTTAATCTTCGAAGGGCTCGCTTGTGTACTCGAGGCCGAATTTGTAAAATATAAATCCGAGAAATCTTTATTTATTAAAACTATTCTTGAGCGCACAGACAACGAAAACGAAATAATTCTTAATGAACTTCGGGAACAATTAAATTCTGATGATTACGATTATGACACGGTTTTCTTCAACGGCAACGATAAACTTCCACGTTGGTCGGGTTATTCACTTGGATATTATCTAGTTAAAAAATATCTTGAAAAAACTAATAAGAAAATCGAAGACGCTTTCACTGACAAATACGCAGATTTTAAGATTACTTTGTAAAAGAAAAAGCACGGATAAAAACCCGTGCTTTTTGTTAAACTTTAGCTCTTAGGCGAAGTAATGTGGCATTCTCAAGCTGTCCGGATCGAAAACAATAGAATTCTGAATGACCGGATGCATATAATGTGCCGAATTGAACCCGAAGTTGATAGGTACAAGCCAAGGACTGAATACGCGGATGACCTTAATATCCGATTTTCTATCGGACAGGTCCACTGTTACAAGTTGTAGGTGTTCACTATAGAACCGATCAAGGTTCTCTATTGCCATGCTCTCCCGAATGTGACCATCGGAGATCACATTTTTCCAAAGCCAATGAAGCTTGTCGGCATTTTCCTTGATGTAGTAGACCTTTCCGTGATCTACTGGCGTAGAAACCCTAAACGGATCTATTGGCGTCATATCTGGATAACGCAAGATTAATAGAAGATTGTATTCTGCTTCCTGCGCAGACTTCAGAATCGCATCACCTACGGATCTCTTGTCAATCGTAGCCGCCGCTCCACTTACGAAACATGGATATTCATCGCCGACAATTACAGTTTCAAAGACCATTCCGAAGGCACTTGGAATTTGAAGAACGATCAATTGACGTTTTTGCTTCAAGAAGTGAGTAATGCGTTTTCTAATATGAATCGGGAGAATCCTTTCATCGACTCGATGTGGAGATTCTTGGGAAAACCAGTTACGCATCAACGCGTCGCGTTCAATTAGTTCGATGACGGCTCGTCTCTTGGCTTCGTCAAAGTCAAAATGAGCCGCAATGCCAGACGAATTACCATAGTAGATGCGGTTTTCGTCATTTTTCTGGCCGTAATAAACTAAATCTGACGGAATGTAGATTTCAGAGCCGTCATAATTAGTCCCCGAGGTCCAGTTAATAACAAGATCGTTCGTGAAGAACTTTACTCCGCATTTTTTGGCTTGTTCTTCCGTGAGCGGAAAATACACTCTAGGATCGAGCCACTTACCCGGCACTTGGCTTGCACAGCCTCGGAAATCCACTCGTACCTGACTAGATTGGTAGCGTTCATAGCCCTCAATAGTCGCCTTGAAAACGGTGTCCACATAAGATGGACTAGTCGATCCGGCATATTGAATGTTGCCACTTTCATCTAGATAAGTAGTTGTAGCTCCGAAGAATGAACCATCACCATCAAATACGCGCGTCCACACGTTTTTAACTGGATGATCTGTACCAACATGACATTCGACGAAACGAATCTTGTTAAACTGATCCGTCTCAAAATCTCCTGGATAACCTACCGGAATTACAAGTATTGGCCAAATATTGCCAGAGAGCTCGAGCTCTTGCTTCAATGGTTTATCCTGAACTCCGCCCATCTCGCAAGCGCCAAGGCCTTGCTCAGCACAATAGAGACTAATGTTTTCGGCGACGTGACCTGCTTCGATCAGTGTCAAACGATAGCCACGATTGGCATACTTGTATGGCTGACGCTCGAGATCCGCCGCAATAACGATCTGCACAGAAGAACCAAAGGGTATTTCTTCTTGGTTAAAACAGTATTTCAGTTGCTCGACATCAACCTCATCACTAAAACAGATGAGACGATTTTGCTCAGCGTCATATTCATAGTAGCCAGGTTCAAGTCCATCTTGTGGACTCTCGATTAGTACATAAATTCTAAGCGGATAGAGCGCTCCGCCACTCGGTACTGAATGATCAGGAATCGAGTAAGCGAAGTGGCAAATGCTACCGATTTGACTGACCGTCATCTTCCTCTCTGAAAAAGAGCGACAAGAGCGTCGATTTTTTCTGATTGAGAACAGAGTCGAAGACGTGTTGCAATCAAACTGGATAACCTTACCTGACTTAACCGGTAACCTTTTACTTTTAGTGTAGGCTTCGACCTCATCTTGAGTAAGATCCGAGTTGATGGCGGACGGGTAGTTACTGACACGGTGAAAATGTATGAATTGATGTCTTGAATCAACGACAAGCTCCATATTCTCTAGTTCAACGAGAATTTCCATCACTATATCCTTTGGTAAACCAGAAGACTCAATGATAGAAGAAACTTTTGCATATCCATTGCAAAAACTTAAGATCTTCCAAACTTTATCAGTCATATCATGGCCGATATCGATCTGATTCTCTCGGTGGAGGAATCTTATTCCTCCTTCATATGGAACTGCTGGGGCTACTAATATTGGGGTATAATTGATGTCCATCTAAAACACCTTCCTTTCTAAAGGCTAAAGTTTTTAAGGTCCCAGAGATAATTCTCTTTTATATTATAACATTTTATAGAGATTAAGCAAGAAAGAGGCCCGGAATTTAGGTTCCGGGCCAGGGGCGAATGTTTGGCATGTGTGAGACCAAACCTTCTTGTATATCTTATGTTGAATGAGTCAATCTCGGTGAGGATTAATGTCCGCCACCGCCACCGCAAGATGTTCCGCCGCCTCCGCCGTTGCATTTGCCGCCTGAGCAGTTAGCGCAATTCATTGCGCTATTTTTCTGAGCGGTATCGTAAGGCGTAATCTTGACGTCAAGAAGTTTCTTCATAACGAGTCACCATCCTTTCCTAGAATGATAAGTGTGTATATGGACAACAAAACAGCCCGTCACACTCCAGAAGAGGAGCCACACATATGTGACAAACTGAGATGTTTTGCCAACATAAGATAATACATACAAATGTCCAACGATTATACTCGTTAGTTTTGATTATATCACATTTTACCAATCGTGCATATAAAAATAGCAAGATCACTAGCCAAAAGTGCTCTCAAGTATTTTTGGCTCGCATACTGATCAGAACAAAAAAATAAAAACCGAATAGTTATCTCCCAAATAGTAGCATTAGAATCATTCTAACTTAGAGTCACTTTATTTAGAAATCGTTTATGATATAGCTTAATCGTCTGAATCTATATGTAAAGTCGGTTACAATTTTAGCAGTCGTCGGGTAAAAACGACGCCGCATAAGCAATTCGGCGACGCCGACTTTGTGATATGGATTTAGATAACCCTCGCGGTATCTTTTTTAATTGATAATACTTTAAAAAATATTAGAAAGAAAGGTGTTGCGTAGCTTGACTATGAATTTATTTTTTATGGGTTGGCTTGACTATATATGGATAAAACTTTTGATGAAACGATGGCAAAGCGTGGCTATGTGAATATCGCAATGAAAAAGACCAAAAATAGTTTGTTGGGTTAATATTTTTTCTATTTTGTTTTACCTCTGTCTTGCTAACGGTTTTTTGTTGGCTTGTTGGGCGTAAAATAATCGCTGTTTTTAATATTGGCAATTATTTAGTTGAGTGGTGTGTTTACGGTGTTTTTTTGATAAATGGCTCGTTATTATAGGGGGGGCTACTATTCCTCGGTGATTTTGATATATCTTTCGCCGTTTGGGCCGTAAGATATTTTAGTGTCTTGATTACTTGTGCCGATGGCCGACTCTTGCGTTGGAATATCGTTGTTTTGTGAATCTTGATTATTGCTCACCCTTTTACCTCTTTATTTGCTATTTATTATATCTTTTATCTTAATATTTTGCCATAAACTGGCTTTGGTTTTAATCTAACTTGGTAATCAATACGTCTCTTGTATATTTAGCTTATATTTAGCTACGATTCTGTGGGTAATACATGATAGGCTTTCTTCTAGGGCTTCATGAAATTCTAAAAAATCTTTCCTAGTAAACACTAAATCGGAGTCTAGTCTGTGGACTATGTCATGCCTAAGTTCAATTAATTGCCTTAGTTTCCCATAGACGTCTTTTATACTAATTGATTCTTCCATTATGATTTTGATGTCTAAATCTGCATACTTCTTGTAGGTCTTTCTAATATTTTTCAAGTCTTGAAAGCTTATCTTTTTAACGAAAGAATTAACAATTTCTAATGTGTCTAAGTTTTTATTATCAGGTGAGGTTTGTGTGATTTTTGATAGCATAGCCTTATCATAGTTTGCTAACACTCTAAATGTTTCTTTGAAATAAAATTCAAATATCGCAACAAGCATTGGAATTAGGCCAATATAAACCTGCCTAGTTGGGTCTGTATAGGCTAAAATATCTTCTATTTTTTTATCATTACTTTCTGGTTTATTCGCCGTTTGAAAGTTATTCCATGGCAGAGGTAGGCTTACTTTTAACATCGCAATAGCATAATGTGTTCTTCTAGTTATATAATCAATACCGCGACTCATTGGAGAGGTGTCATCTTTCCATAAAGGAGCGACTTTATTTTTTCCATAATCCCCATCAATCGTTCCTCCAAATTTCTTCTTTGAATCTGTCAAAATTTTGTTCATCATACTTACGTCATACCATGAAGCATTGTATGTATTTCTCACATGAAGTGACCAAAATTTCTTTTTTCCTCTTATTTCTGGAAAAATTGTTATTTCTACACCAGTGATTGATTTAAAATCCTCTTGATCAAACCAGAGCAAATGTTCGCTTCCTTTCGGCCAATTCCATAAATGAGATGTTGGAGTCATCTTCCCGTAGGATTTTATGTGGTCGTATAAGCTCTTTTTATCAGTGCTTTTAGTGTGTAAGCGTAAGTCTCTTCCCATTCATTATATTTTACAATCTATCTTAATATTTTGCCATAATCTAGCTTTGGCTTTAGCCTCGCTTTATGACTTATTGATAATAAATTATTTATTTCGTTTTGTTCATCAGTCCAGGCTCTAACTACCAAAAGTAATTTGCTAATTACTAGAGGTTCATCTGTCGTATTTTTACACTAGCCAAAATTAATTAAAAACCTCTTTGGAGGTATTTTTTTATTATAGATTAAAGATTTTTGCGATTTTTTGAAGAGATTGTAGTTTACTTCCTAGATTATTCGCGAGCTCATATTCTTCAATGTTTTTAAGAAAATCTGGTGAGAAAGTTTCTAGAATATGAGTGAGATTTTTTGGTTGCGGGAAATAACGATTATTTGTTGCAAGAATCAATTCAGTCGCGTTTTGGATCACAAAATGTGCATCAAAATAAAATGCCGCAACATCATTATGTTTAAAATCTTTAGTGGCTTTTTCAAGATAATCAGTGATTGAATATTTCCACATTTTTACATCTTCTGTAGTGTAACTGACCGGAGTTTTGATAATTTTATTGGCAAGATTAATAAGACTGCTGACTTGACTTTCGGATTCACTCCTTAAGATTTTTGCGGTTGCGAGCATAGTTGAAACGTTGCGATTTAGGAGTTTTCCGGACTCGTCTTCTATGTAGGTTCTTATTTCGTTAAAATTATCGGTTTGAATTTCGACCTTAATATTATTAATTGTCAGGTCGATTCTTCCGTCTGATAGATCTTTGTCAATAAAATAGAGATCAATATCGGATTCTTCGGTCCAACCTGGATTTAAAGCGGAACCGAATAATAGAATCGCATCTATCTTAGGATATTTTTGAGAGATTTTATTTAGAATATTTTCGATGATGGGGTTTTGCATAAAAACAGTTCTTTGTTTGATAAGGATTTAAGAACTTATAGGTGGGTTAATTCTAATAATCTCGCCAGCCTTTATGACCATAACAGGGGTTGGCTTTGCCTCTGGCGGATGGATTGCCTGTAACATAGGTGCCGTCGTTGCAATATCCACTAACATCAGTATTAGTGTCGGTGCTAGGTGAGTAGTTGTCAGAGCGATTTGGTGTACTTGATCCACCGGAGTACGCTGGAGCTGGGGTGTATTTTTGTGTTTGCTGTTGGCTAGCGCGCCTTCTTTCTTCCGCCGCGGCACGTTCTCTAGCTACTTTTGCAGCGCGTTCTTTAGCTTCTTCGGCGGCTTTTCTTTCAGCTTCGGCTTTTTTCTCTGCTTCAATCTTCTCCTGGAGAGCTTTGCGTTCTGCCTCTTGCTTCTTCCATTCAATATTTCTATCACTAATAAGCTTGAGGTCCTCATCGGTAAGTTTGTAGCGAATATGGGCAGTTTTCTCGACCATAGTCCGATTTAAATAGGTGTTGTAGAGAGAAAATGTGATAGATGTTTCGAGATTAGTATTTTTTACTTTTTCTTCGTCGTAGTTTTCTGTAATATAGAGTGACTGATCAATAGTGTAGTCTGATATTTCTTTCGTAAAAAAGTTATCCTTGGTTTCTATGCTTGAATATCCAACCCGTATTTTGGTCTTATCGTATTTTGAATAGGTACCATCAATTTTCTGTTCAGGGCATTTGATGGAGTTAGTATTCTCATCCCAAGTCGCATTACAATTAAAAGCATACTCTTCTGGGATATTTATGGCATAAATTCGATGTTCTTCAATTGATGTATTTATTAGATTAATAATTACGTGAATTATGAATATAGCTAGAAAAACTAGAATTAATATTGGAATGCAAGCTAGTTTGTATTGACTAACTTGTTTTGTTGAATCTTGTTGTATTTTAATTATAGGTTGTTCGCTCATTTAATTTCTCTTTATAGCTAAAACTATTTGATCAGATTCTTAAGTCCGCCGGCGAGGTCGGTTGGAAGAAGAATAACAGTTTTCTGGGATGGGTCAGTGCTAATCTTTTCAAGGGTTTGTAGGGTACGGATATTGAGACCACCAGGAGTTTTGGCAAGTAGTTCAGCGGCTTCGGCAACGGCGGCGGCGGAAGCTTTTTCACCTTCGGCTGAAATGATGGCAGCACGGCGTTCACGTTCGGCTTCGGCTTGTTTGGCCATAGCACGTTTCATATCAGAAGGGAGTTCGATGTTTTGTAGCTTAACACTTTCGATATCGATTCCCCATTTGTCAGCTTGAGCGTCGACGATTTCCTTGATTTTGCTAGAAATTTCGTTACGTTTTGAGAGTAATTCATCAAGATCGAAGTCACCGGTAACATCACGTAATGCAGTTTGGGCAAAAGTGGAAGTGGCATAGGCATAATTAGTGGTTTCAAAAACGGCTTTTTTGGCGTCAATTACGCGGAAGTAAACAACAGCGTCGACATTAACGGTGACGTTGTCTTTAGTGATCACTTCTTGTTTTGGGACGTCCATCGGTGTGGTGCGAACGTCAACATTTCGCATGGTGTCGATGTATGGGATGATGACATGAAGTCCAGGATCGAGGATTTTGCGGAAGCGACCAAGGCGCTGAACAACGCCGCGTTCGTATTGATTAATAATGCGAACACCTGGAATGACTATCATAAGAAAAAATAATACTAATACTAAAATACCTGTTCCCATAAGACTCCTTATTTAATATCTTCATAGTATCAAATTTCCCTAAAAAAGCTAGGGGGAGTAAAATAAGGGTGAGGTAAAATATGAACAAAATTACAAATAGTAATAGTAAAAGCGATAGCGATAGTAGTAACAGTAATAGTGATAGTATGGTTGAAAATTGTAGTGATTTTGCAAGAATCAAAGATGCTTTGGTTGCTGATGAAAGAAATAGTGAATACACAAAACGCGGGGTGATGCCGATTTATCAAGTAGATACGGCGGCGCGGATTTTGATTATTGGTCAGGCTCCAGGGGCGAAAGTGGAAGAAAATGGCATTCCGTTCATGGATAAATCTGGTGAGAAATTGCGCGACTGGATGGGGGTGGACGAGGCAACTTTTTATTCGAAGAAAATTGCAATTATGCCGATGGATTTTTATTTTCCTGGAAAAGGTAAGACTGGAGATTTACCACCTCGCAAATTTATTGCTGAAGAGTATCATGAAAAACTACTAGCCTTAATGCCAAATGTGAAATTAATCATTTTGATTGGTGAATACGCGATCAAATATTATTTGAAGGATACGAAAAAAGAAAATTTAACGGAAACCGTGAGGTGCTTTCAGGAATATCTACCAAAATATTTTCCAATTGTGCATCCTAGTCCATTGAATTTTCGTTGGCAGGCAAAGAATCCCTGGTTTCTTAAGGAAGTAGTGCCGGTTTTAAGGAAAAAAGTTAGTGAGATTCTTGGCTAGAATTATTATTTGGGGATAAAGGATTATTTGGGAAATAGAGTTTTTGATCTTTTATCTCATCTGGAAGATAGCTAACGTCGTGATGGAAGCCAGCTTCCCATTTATATCCTTTGGCGTAGCCGAGATCTTCCATAAGTTTGGTTGGTGCATTGCGGATACCGAGCGGGATTGGGAGGTTGCGAGTTTTTGCGGCTAATTCTTTGGCGCGATTCCAGGCGTCATAACTACTTCTGTCTTTCTTTGACTTAGCAAGAGCTACGGCAATATGGGATAGGATAATTCCACTTTCTGGCATGCCAATACGCTCAACGGCCTGGAAGGCAGAGACGGCAAGTCCAAGGGCACCGTTGCCGGCAAGACCAATATCTTCAGAGGCAAAAATCACCATGCGACGAGCGATGAATTTAGGATCTTCCCCACCCTCTAACATGCGAGCAAGATAATATAGTGTGGCATCCACGTCGCTGCCGCGCATGGATTTAATAAAGGCAGAGATGGTGTCGTAATGATAGTCGCCATCCTTGTCGTAATTAATAATCTTTTTGCCAACTGCCTCAAGGACAAGTTCTGGGGTAATTTTTTTACCGAGAGATAAGGAAATTTCGAGATCGCCCAGAGCGGAGCGTGCGTCACCATTTGATAGGTCGGCGATCAGTTCGATGGCTTCTTTGGAGATCCTAGCCTCAGCTTTTTCGGATTCCACCGCGCGATGGAGAATTTTTAAAATTGCAGCTTTATCTAGGGATTTTAGGACAACAACACGAGACCTTGAAATGAGGGCCGGGATTACCTCGAAGCTAGGATTCTCCGTGGTGGCACCGATGAGAGTAATGAGGCCAGATTCAACATGAGGCAAGAAGGCATCCTGCTGTGCCTTATTGAATCGATGGATCTCATCCACAAAGAGTAGGGTGCGGATTTTAAGATTCCAGTTTTGCCTGGCACGCTCAACCACAGCTTCGACGTCGCTTTTATGGGCAGTAACGGCGGAAAGTTCGATAAAATCGGCATCGAGCTCTTTTGCAAGAATACGAGCTAAGGTAGTTTTGCCAGTCCCCGGAGGTCCCCAAAAAATGAGATTGACTGGCTCTTTCTTTTTGACGACTTCAGTGAGAATTTTACCATCGCCAACGATGTTGTTTTGCCCAATCACCTCTTCTAGATTTGAGGGGCGCATGCGCTCGGCGAGAGGCTGTCTCTTAATATTGAAATCATCCATGATTCTATTGTACAGCAGATTTTGATTCTTCAATAAAAGCACCGGATTGGCGATTCCATAACTTCTTATATTGCCCTTCTTTTAGCTTGAGCAGTTCATTATGAGAGCCTTGCTCAATAATCTTGCCGTTGTCTAGCACCACGATACGATCTAAACTGGAGATGGTGGAGAGACGGTGCGCCACCACGATGGAGGTGCGGCCATGCATTAAGCGAAGGAGAGCTTCTTGGATAAGAGCTTCAGATTCAGAATCGAGAGCGGAAGTAGCTTCATCAAGGACTAGGATTGGAGCGTCTTTTAAGATGGCCCTAGCGATGGCGATGCGTTGGCGTTGGCCACCAGAGAGTTTAATGCCACGTTCGCCAACCATAGTTTCATAACCGTTTGGGAGTTTTTCGATGAATTCAGCGGCGTTGGCAAGTTTTGCAGCATGCTTAATTTCTTCCATCGTGGCATCTGGTTTAGCGTAAGCAATATTTTCAGCGATGGTGCGATGGAAGAGTGAGGCTTCCTGAGGAACGTAGGCGATGTTCTTTCTGAGGCTATGTTGGGTAACTTTTCTGATATTTTGGTCGTCTATCTTGATGGCGCCGGCATCGACATCTGCAAAGCGTAAGAGGAGCTTGGTGAGAGTGGTTTTGCCGGAACCAGACAATCCAGCTAGTCCGACGCGTTCGCCTGGCTTGATTTTGAGATCGAAATCGTTGAAAATGTCCTCTTTAGCATCGGCATGTTTAAAGTTGATGTGATCGAAATAAATGGAGCCATTACCCACGATCAGTTTTTTGGCGCCTTTTTCATCAACGACAGTATCGACAGTGTCTAGAATCACGGTCATCTCATGAGCGTCACCGAAGACACGGGTAAAGTTTTTGAAAATACTGCTAACATCCCAGAGGTTCACTAAGATAGTCTGCGAATATTGGAAAATTAGAATAACAGTGGCGACTGGTAGGGAGAAAACTGGTGCGCCAATCACGATAAAGCCAATCATAAGCACATCAATTAGTAGGAAGATGGAGTCAAAAAGTACATCGCGCTGAATGGTGGCGCGCATGGAGGCTTCACCAGCCGCGAGGGTCTCGCCTTGATATTTGGTATACCTTGCACGTTCAAAATTTTCTTGTGCATAGGATTTTACAGAGAGAATATTGGTAATAGAATCGGTAAGTTGGCCAGTTTGACGAGTTTGAGCAGCGGCTTCTCTTTCATTGCATTTGCCAATTTTCTTGAAACTACGAGAAGAGACAATGGCGAAAACCATTGAGAAGAACATAAGGCCGATAGCAAACATCGGAGCGCGATTCATGAGAATAATGAAGATAGAGGAGAAGGTGGTGATTAGAGGAATAATGTTAAAAATGAATTGATCGGTTAGACGTTCGTAGGCGCGAGTGAAGCGACCAACCTGGGCAGTGAGAGATCCAGAGAAGCGATCAGAGTGGAATTGCATGGACTGATTATTGATGGTGTCGAAGCACTGGATAGAAAGATCGTTGATAGTGAGAAGTTCCATTTTCCAGACGAGATAAACGCGGAGGTTGCCAAAAATAGCAGAGCCGACTAGTTGACAGAGGAAGAGAAAAATACCTTGAGGAAGGATTTTTTGAACTAGGGGGATCTGGAAAATATTGCCATTATTAATAAAATCTTCAGGGCCAGCACTTGAAAGAATACCAATCACGTTAGCGATGACGAGTGGGGAGAGAATCTGGCGGACAAAAATCACAATTGGGGTAACGATTAGAATAGCAATGGCGTACCATTTATATTTCCAGTTTGCTTTAAGGAAATAATGAAGCGTACGCTTGATGGTTGACTGGTATTTTGGCTTTTTCTTTGGCTGCTTTGGTTGTCTGAGCATAAAATGCCTTTCTTTTAAGTTGTTAATAGAGTTTGATAAGTGGTGATTGTGGGCTGCAAGCCTAGAGAATCACATAATACGTTTTATTTTACCACAGATTGAGCGTGATGGACAGGGTTCGTGATATAATGAGCATAAATATAAAAAGGAGTTTTAGAAAATGGCAGATTTTAATAAAATCTTGACCCCAGGAAACTATGAAGATGGTGAAATTAATGTGGTGATTGAAATCCCTACTGGATCAAATCACAAAATTGAATGGGACCGCAAAAATGCTTGCTTTATGCTTGACCGTGTGGAGCCAATCGCTTTTGCAAAACCATGTAACTATGGTTTTATTCCACAGACTCTTGATGAGGATGGCGATGAGCTCGATGTCTTGATGATTACCGATCAGCCACTCACTACCGGTATTTATACTAAGGCTCGCGTGCTTGGTGTAATGAAGTTTGTGGACTCTGATGAGGTTGATGACAAGATTATTTGTGTACCTGCGGATGATCGCAACAATGGTGACAAATATCAGACTCTCGAAGACTTGCCAAAGCAGTTGATTAAGCAAATTGAATTTCACTTCAATCACTACAAGGATTTGAAAAAGCCTGGTACCACTACTGTGAAAGCTTTTGAAGGTCTTGAATCCGCAAAGGAAGTGATTAAAGACGCTATCAAACGCTGGAATGACGCCAAGTAGTTCGGTGAATTAAAAAGCATAAAAATAAATCCTGCAGAGGCGGGATTTATTTTTATGTGAGTTATTTTTATTGTTGATTGTGTTTGTTATTTTTTATTATTGATCTTGTTTTTTGGTGATTAAGTTATTGAAAAATGTCTTATATTAGACTTTTCTCAATAGCTTTGGCGAGGTCAATGACAGAGGCTGCATCGGTGTCTGTGGCGAGATAGATTAGAACTATGGTGCGGCGGAGTGCAGGATCTTCCTCGGCAGTTTCGATAAAATAAAGATTGTTGATGTATGAATAATTGGAGCTAGTTTCAGAGGCGGCACTAAAAATTCCGTATGGTTTGAGTTTTTGGAAGCCTGAAAGAAGCGGATTAGTGCTAGCTATAACATTAGCTTTTGGGTCGAGTTTTAATTTTAGATCTTCCCAAACGTCGTTAGAAAAATCTGGGTGATTATAAAAACGCTTGGCGAGACTTAAGAGGTCGGAAGTGTTGGAGAGATGGGCGGTTAGGTTGGTATTTTCATAGGATTGATCTTTTAGGAATTGCTTTAGTTGGTCAGCGCCGAGTTCGGAAATGATGGCCTCTTTGCAGCCAGCATGATTTTCTTGAATAATACGAGTGAGGCAGGTTTCTTTGGTGAGAGATTCCTCGCCAACTTTAACTAGATCCTCTTTTTTCCAAGTGTCCTGTTTAAAAAGTAGATTCGCTAAATAGACAAGGAAGAGATTTTCGACGCCCTGGCTGTTATTTTGCGTAAAATCATTGTTGCGGCCAATAATTTCCTGATTTTTGAGATCATAGACTAGAATACTATTATTTTTCTTATTAACCTGAGCGGATAGCCATTGATCGATTGCTGGTTGGAGATTGATAGAGACAAGCTTCGTGGATTCTGCTGTAGTTTCTGGAGTTTTTGCGGTCTTTTCGTTGAGGTATTTCATGAGATAAACGATACCAAAGGAGAGGAGGATGACGCTAGCAGTGGTAAAGAGAATAATGGCGAAGATTTTTCCGAATTTTGGCATGCTATGTTTGGCAAATTCGTTGGGAGTGAGCTCGTGAGTGACTGGGGCTTGACTCGGGTTTGAGTTTGGATATTGATTTGGGTATTGGACTTTATTTTGACCTTGGGCTGGATTTTGGCCTTGGTTTGGATAGTTTGGTGGCATAGTTTTTCCTTTTATGGTTTTAGATTATGATATTAATTTCCCCTTGGTGAAGCTTGGAGGAGGCGGTTGAGAAAATCTTGGGTTTCGGCAGTGCTAAGCAGGCGGGTTTTTAGTGTTTCATCATAAATAGTTGGACTAATACGAGTTTGTAGGTATTTTTGCCCATCGAAATAATGGGTAAGGATGAGACTGCGTCTAGTGTCTGGCCAATAGATTTGATCGAAGAAGAGGTTGCCGAGGCCATAAAAAATCGGTTTGCCGTGGTAAAGTTCGTAGGTTTGCGGCTGATGGGCGGAGGTACCGACTACCATGTCGGCGCCAAGATCAATTAAGTGTCTGAAGAATTCTTGCTGATGCTGATTAGAAATTGGTTTATCGCAGGCCGGATAGGCGGCAGGTGAATCCGGATATGCATAACATTCAAAATATTGCAGATTGATTATGGTAAATTTGTTTTCGCTTTTGGCTCCTTCGAGATCAAGTTTGACTTGTTCCTCGCTGTATGGATTTGCGCCTGGGGTAGTGTCAGTGGCAAGTTGACCGTTGGCGACACTGCTGGTTGACTGATTGTATGCTAGCAGGCGAATGGAGTCGTTTACATCAAGTGGTTTTCTGGCTTCAGCTAGATTTTCTCCACCACCAACGGTTTTTAGGCCAAGTTTACGGTATTTGGCAATGGTTTTGAGGTTATTTTCGGCACCAGTGTCGTTATTATGATTCCCTGTTAATTCAACAATATCGGTGCCAATGGCAGTGATCGTGTCGAGGGTACGCCAGTCAGCACATAAAATCATGGACTGATAACCGCCCTGGCAATTATCCTTAAAACTTACCTCATTACTGATATGGGTGAAGGTTTTATTTTTAAGAAAATCAGCGATGTCTTCACCAAAATAGGCGCCATTTCCAACTTGGTTAAGCTTCAACGTGATTCGACGAGTGAGGGCGGTAACGCCGGTCTCAGCGAAGGAGGTAAAATTATTTTTTGGGGTGAGTCGAATGGATTTTAGTGCTTCTTTTAGGGTGTCTAATTGATCAATATTTTTGGTCTCAAAATTAAGTTTAGTGAAGCGAGCTCCAGTAGTAGGGGTTTCGAGATAGTAATTTCCGCTGATACTTAATAATTTTTTGTCGGCAGAAAGTGCGTCTGCGTTGATAAAAGATATTTGGTTTTGCGTGAGAAAATCGGAGTCAGTGACTTTTTCTACCGGAATATCGGTGAGTGCACTATAAAAATCGGTAACTGGAAGTTCCAATTTAACAATAAAATCGTCATCCTTAGCACCATAAACAATTTGCTCGCTAATTTTGAAATCAGAGAAATGGATATTTCCTACGAGATGTTCACAGATTTTTGTTTTTTCAAAACTTTTCAGTTCCAAGTTGTTTAAACAAGTTTCTTCAGTGAGTGAATAAAGTTTATTTTTAGGGTGTAGGGTTTTGATGAGGGCGATGGTAGTGAGCGAGATAAAAATGAAGACCAGAAAAAGGCTTAAAAGTGGTAATTTTTGGCGAAAGCTACTGCGATGAGAGCTATTAGATATTGTTTGTTTTTTAAAATAAGCTGCTTGATTTTGTGTCATGATTTTCTGCTTTAAAATACTAGTTTTATTTTAACATAAGTTGAAGATGCGGTATAATTTAAGCATGAGTTTTAACATAAAAATCTTCAAAAAACGATTCTCAAAGCGACAGTTTGATATCGAATCTCCGAATAAGAAAGTGGTTTGCACAATAAAGATGCGGGAAGGCCGGATTTTTTATGAAGTGAAAAAAGAGAGCACGATTTTAGTGCGAGAGTCGAAATTGGGATTTTTGCTTCGAGGCGAAAGTGAACTTGGAGTCAACTTGAACCTTGTGCGCACACAGAAAAAAACTTGTAATGATGTTTTTGAGACAATTGTTGGTGAACAGAAGGAAGTACGCAATAATTATAATGAGATGGCGATCTACGTGGCAGAAGAAAGCGAGAAAAAACGCTTATTTTCTTTGCGATTTCGCGTTTTTAATGACGGTGTGGCTTTCCGATATGAGGTGCCACCACAACCGAGCTTTCAGCGAATTATTATTGAGGACGAGCTAACTGAATTTAATGTTGACTTAAACGGTCAGGCTTGGAGGATTCCTGCCTATCAGGCAACAAAATATGAATTAAATTATGAAAAGTGGCCAGTTTACGAACTGCGTGATGCCGTGCACACACCACTAACGATTGAGACAAACGCTAATAAATACTTGGCGATTCATGAGGCGGCACTTTATAATTACGGGTCGATGACCTTAAAGCTGAACCAAGACAAGCGTTTGCAAGCGGATATCACGCCTCTGTCTGATGGAGTGAAAGCCTATGTTGATTTACCGTTTAATTCCCCATGGCGCGTGATTTACGTGGCAGACTCGGCGATTGAGTTGACTGTGAACCGAATGTTACTTTGCTTGAATGAGCCGGCCAAGGAAGATTTTTCTTGGGTGAAACCACTGAAATTTTTGGGGATTTGGTGGGCGATGTATGTGGGGGAGTGGACCTGGGCAGAGGGTAAAAAGCATGGTGCCACAACTGAGCATGCGAAAGAATATATTGATTGGTGTATGAAACTCGGGGTGTCGGGACTTTTGGTTGAGGGGTGGAATAATGGCTGGAGCGGTGAGTGGTCTTTAAACGGGAAATATACAGATTTCTTGCATCCAGTTGCGGATTTTGAGATGGAGCAAGTGGCGGAAAAAGCCCGAGAAAGCAATGTGGAGTTAATCGCGCAGCATGAGACAGTTGGACAAATTGATAATTATGAACGGCAGCTTGAAAGTGCATTTTCGTATCTGGTGAGTAATGGTATTCATTATGTAAAAACTGGTTATACGGGCTCAAAAATGATGATTGCAGGCAAGCAAGAATATCATCATTCCCAAGTTGGAGTGTTGCATTATCAGAAAACTGTTGAAATGGCGGCACGCTACCAGATTATGCTGAATATTCACGAGCCAATTAAGGGTACCGGAATTGAGCGCACCTATCCAAATATCCTGACGCGTGAAGGGGCGAAGGGGCAGGAATATGAGGGCGGAAAAATTCGTTTGAATCATGCAACGATTCTGCCTTTCACAAGGATGTTGGCGGGAGCTTTTGACTATACCCCAGGTATTTTTGATCTAAATAACCCAGCAAAGCGGGTCTATACGACCCTTGCAAGACAACTAGCGTTCTATGTGATTTTTTATTCTGGTATGCAAATGCTAGCAGACAGGCCAGAAGTCTATGATAAATATCCTAAAATTTTTGAATTTTTGAAGGAAGTGCCAGTGAATTGGCAGACCACAATTCCACTGCTTGGTAAGATTGGTGAGTATTTTGTGGTGGCGAGACAAGACCGAGATTCTTCAGATTGGTATATTGGTGGGGTGACAAACGAGTTTGCGAGGCGCGTGAATTTGAACCTAGAATTTTTGGAGGATGGCATTAAATATACTGCTTACATTTATCGTGATGGCGGGGCGGCAGATTATCGAGAGAATCCATTGGATATTGAAGTTGAAAAACGCGTGATTGATAAGACGGAGCTTCTGGATATTTGGCTGGCCGCGGGTGGTGGATTTGCGATTCGCTTGGTGCGCGGATATTAGCGGGATAGTTCTTATCTCATAGTGACGCGAAAAATAATTGAATTAATCTTTATCCACTAGACGTAAATGCTAGCGGGATTAGTTTTCAAGTTCCGCAGTGATAATTATACGTTCAGTGTAATCGTGTCCCGAGATCTTATCGCCGTGACAGGTCATGAGGGTAAGGGTTGGGGTGAGCTTTGCTTCAAGGACTTTTGACATACTAATCTCGGATTTCTTTTGGATTTTGTAGGTTTTTATCACATAATTTTTATTATCAAGTGTGAGGCGGTCGCCAATTTTAAGGTCCTTGAGATTTGAAAAAATAGTGGTTGAATGACCAATCAGGAAGGTATTATTTTCGGCAGCCCTGTAGAGCCCAGTGATGCGATCTGGGGAGGTTAAAGTATAATCGTCGTTCAATTCGATGACGCGAATCGGGGAAGTGAGACTGATTGTAGGGGCTTCAAGAATTAGGCTGGAGTTTGCCTCAACAGTTTGTGGCTGCATGCCAAAATAGAGAAACCCAGCAAGAAAAACCATGCAGAGTATGGTTATGAAAATATGCGAAAAATGCCTTTTGATTTGCATATCATTAATCTCCCAACGACCTTTTGTGATTCTATTATAGCATAAGCTGGATGAAAAATGGTGCGGGTGATGATGATTTTTTATATAAAACAGAAAAAGCGCCCCAGAGGGGCGCGCTATATAAAAGGAGTGGATTAATCGCGACGGATTTGTGATCCTTGCGGTTAATTATTCCTGAAATTTTGAAGAACGAAGACTGGAATAGAGCGGACTGGTGCCGCTTTCGGTAATGTCGTCTCCGGTCGGATGCTCAACCATGGCGGCCAAAACGTCTTTTAAGACGACGGCCTGAGCGGTATAGAAATATTCATCGCAACCATCGATACGGATCAGCTCGCCCCAAACTGTGGGCATGTAAAAATCTCGTCTGTATTTCAGACTGGGGTTTTCACTGGAGCAGACGCCGCGGATGGAAATCGAGATAGGGTTGGGATTGTTCGTCTCGAGATCATCACGAAACGAAATCATCATAGACTGCACTCCGGCCTGATTTTCAAGAGAGGAATCTCTCTGAAGGCGCATAAAATGATGCTGGGAGTCAAACTCGATAGTGTAGTCAGGATTCTGCGCAACGAATTGCATCATATAATTCTTCAGATCAAAGACCTGGGGGATGACAAAATTCTCGATGTCGTAATCAATCTTGGGAGCCTGGTTGATAGGCTCAGCCGGCTGGACGACTTTGACGTCGGTTTTTGCATGAATAGCTTCAGCACTGATAGGTGCGGGCTCGACTTTGAGGATCGTCTCAGAGGTTTTCTTGGTACTTGCAGTTTTCTTGGAACTTGTTGCTTCGCTGGTGTGCTTATTCTGCTTGACGGTGGTTTTCTTATGTCTCTTTGTCTTTGCGGGGCGGATGTAGGGGGACTGCGTGTTCAGCTCAACGCTGAAGTTGGAGTCGGTCTGGGGAGTCGGTGTGGTACTGAACGGAAAAGTGAAGGAAACGAGAAAAAGCAGGAAAAGCATCATGTATCCGGCAATGAGGAGGACGCTTTGAGCTGTGGACGGCTGGTAGTCCGGACTGAGAAAATGGGGCTTCGTGGAATGATTCGTTCTAGATTTCATTTTTTTCTCCTTTTCTGAAAAAGATCTAGGTTGACGGTGACAACGAGTGAACATAAACCTGCAATATAATTATATAATATTTTTATAAAAATACAACTGAGAAAGGACTTCGAGGTGGTAGTTTTAAATTTATTAAAAACTAATCTAAGGTTTTCGTTTTTGATTTCATTAAAAAAGACCCCGGGGTGGGGTCTTTCTTGTACTCTATTAATTAACATCCAAAGGTCTGTGGTCGATGGAGAGGACTTCCGGCTTTAAATAGACGCTGAAACTGTAGTCGAACTCCTCCTCGAGGTTTTTATAAATGAGGAGTCGAGCTGTGTTATCACCGCCATCCGGCCGGACGATATCGCCCTGGAGCTTGAACGCGAAATATTCATCGGGATCAAGTTGTCCACGGATGCTGTGAACATACCACCCATTTTTATAGGGGTAGCTTTCATCAATCGGGTAGTCTAGCGGCGCAGGAAAGCAATTAATGCAATTCAAAGCAAAACGGTCATCCTGCGGATAGAAAAAGTCAAATTCGGCAATCAGACCATTTTTGAACCTAGCATAGACTACCGCACCTTCGAACGGGTTGCCATATGCTACCTGTTTGATCTCGATAGCACCTTTGCGGCGCAAGAAAGCGGCGAAATCAAAGTTTGCAGTATTGGGGTAGCTGCTGCCTTCAGAGACGTAGGTCTTGGAACTCTCGGAGTTGTGGGCAACTTCGGTTGTTTCGACACTGTTCGATGTCTCCTCTGTAGAATTACCCTCTGCAATAGTCTCGATTGTTGCTTCAGAGACTTCTGCTGCCTCTTTGGTGGATTCGATCGACGTATCCGTAGCTTCTGTGGTGGCTTCTACTTTTGCGTTGGACGCAGTAGACTTTGCGCTTGAAGTTGCGCCACAGCCTGCAAGCAGAATCGCAATGGATGTAGCAGCTAAGGCAATGCTAAGCTTGACGTGTTTCATGATTTTTCTCCTTAATTCAGCGGATCGGTCTGCATGGAATAGCTACTGAGCGTGGCATACGGATCAATGTATTTCATGTAGTTCTCGTAGAAACGTCTCTCCAGGGACAGCGGCGGCCTATTTATGCCGGTTGGCGTGCTAGAACCTTCCTCCCATGTAGTGTAGAAAGCATCATCAGGGCTGATCTGAAAATAGTCATTGTAGTCCATTTCATCATAAGGCCGGCGGTCCATGGAGTACGTTTTTCCCCAATCTGATTCACCGTAGCCGTCACCCACTGTGGTATAGGGCCCACGGCTGTTTGCGAAGATCACTCCGCCGCTCCACGCATAATGCATAGTATATGGGATGCGCTCGTGAAATTCGAGTTTCACGATAATGTTGTTCTTGTAGCTGACGTAAGCATTGATGCCGCCTTCGAGATTGTCGCTATAGACAATTTCGGTGGCACCATGATCTCTCAAAAATCGCTCAAAATCCATATTGTACTGAATGTTGGTCGGATCAGGATCGTTGGTTCTCGACAGGTACTGCTGGTAGGGTTTCGATCCCTCCGGAAAGCCAGTATTCACATTCTGCTTGGCCTGGCCGCCAGCACTTTCGGTGTTGCCGTTATTTTCCGGCACGTTCTTGTGCTCGTCGGCGGTTTCGGGCTGTTTTGAAGCTGCTCCAGTTTCACCTACAGGTGTTTCCGGAGTTTTTGCGGTTTCCTTGATCGTATCCGGAGTTTTTGCGGATTCTTTGATCATTTCCAGAATCTTTGCGGTTTCCTTGATCGTATCCGTGGTATTTACGGAATCCTTGGCTGTATCCGTGCTGTTTTCGGATCCCTTGATCGACCCTGTGTTACTTTCGGCTTCCGTGATGATTGCGCCAGATTCCTCGAGTGAGGACTCGGATTCTTCATCCGTGTTGGATCCACCGGGGGTGAGGATGGTCTTACCTTCGGTGTCTGCCAGGTCGATGACGGTAGCATTTGCGGTCTTCTTGCTCTTGCTTCCGCATCCGGAAAAAAGGACGGTTGCTGCGGTGACAGTTGCGACAGTTGCGACAAAAATCTGCTTTCTCATGGTTTCCCTCCTGAAAAAGATAGAGTACATTAAGGTACTCTAAAAATAGTTGTATATATTATACAATAAAAGTCATTATTTTGCAAGAGGGCTACAATTTGTCGTATGGCTCGCTAATAGGGATCTGGATTGTGGTACCAAAGCCAAGACGTGACTTGACTTTTGCGCCAAGTATGGCATATTGCTCGCGTTGCTCAACGGTGATAATCGAAGAATCGTCTTTAATTGTGATGAAATTTGAGATTGGACGGATGTCGGCAAGTGAATCGCCGGCAGAATTCATGGAGATGACGATGTTCCCTTTGCTAGGGTTTTTGAGAACCTGGTTAAGGTAGGTGACGATGATTTTTGTTAGAGGTAGAAAGTTTTCAACTTGATGTTTCGGTCGAAGAACATCGAGGTCGAGAGTATAGCCGGCGCGCTCGAGACGAATGACGTATTCACGATAAATTGGGTCAATTACATCAGAAAGATACATAAACTTACGTTCAAACACCGAAGTGTGAATCTTGTTTAGGTCAAGGAGTTTGAGAAAATCTTGGTTCTCTTTCATAAAACGATTATATCATAAATGGCGTAAGCTGGGATAATAGAGTGCGGTTTTTGATCGATTGTGGCTGGACTTCTGAGCGATTGCGGTTGGGCTTTTGAGTATTTGCGGCTGGGCTTTGTATTTTTTTAAATTATATTTTAGACGCCTGGGGTGTGGGTATTGAGGAGCTCGCGGTGAGCGCGATAATTTGGGTCGTGAGACTCCACTTCTGCCCAGAATTCCTTGGAATGGTCTGGGTGATTGATGTGGGCTAGTTCGTGCAAGATCACATAGTCACGTTGAGCTTCGGGGACTTGCATGAGGCCGATATTGAGTGAAATGGTGATGGTGGTGGGAGCGAGAATGGAGGTTTTGCGGTGAGTGCAGGAGCCCCAGCGACTACTGGCATGAGATAAGACGACTTTGTCGTAATGATAGCCGTAGCGTTTGGCGAAATATTCAAGGCGATAAGGCAGATATTCTTTAGCCTGTTTCATCAGGAGTTTTTTCTTGGTATCGCGAGCACGTTGAGTACTCGGGTCTTTAACTTTGAGTTTGTCACGAATCTGGTCGCGGAGCTTATCTAGGGTGTTTTTGACGGTGCGCTCAGAGGTGAAGCTAGGGACAGTGGCTTGCAAGCGGCCAGAAGTGGAAATCGAAAAACTAACCGTGCGACTACGTGCATTCTTTTTAATAATTACCTCACCAAATTCAGGATCGTTTAACATACTAGAAGGTTAATAAAGTGTACTAAAAGAGCTTGAAGAAACTTAAGAGAGCTGAGAGAGAACATGAGAAAGCTGAGTCTCGAAAGTGTGTTTACCAGAGAGAATGATTGGCTTTTCGGTTTCAGCAGGGGCTTCCATGGCACGGATGCGGGATTCATATTCTTCCTTAGCACGAGCGACGGAGCGAAATTTGAGCTTGAGGCGAGCTTTTATAGTATTAATATCGGTCTGAATCCAGACGAGAGTTGGGTTATAACCGCAGACTTTAAGAAGTTTGCGTACCGCATTGCGTTCGTTTTCGGTATCAAGGCCACCTTCAATGACGATGTTTTGTCCTGTTTTAGAGATTGCTTCTAGGACCACGTGAATTTGTTTTTCGGTGAAATCGGCTTCTTCGCGTAATGACTGCAAATTATAATAAGGAGCTTTAAAACGTAAAGAAAACTTTTCACAGAAAGTCGTCTTACCACTGCATGGTGCACCAAAAACCAGAATAGCGCGCGGTTTTGTTTTCTTTCGATCTTCCATATTGCAGATATTGTATCATGAAGTATTCTATGTATCAAATAAAATAATTGCTAAATCTGAGAAAATGCGAGAGGTGATATTTTATAGATCAACTTGAATTTTGATATGGCTATAACTGTTTGATAAGTTTGGACTTGGTGGCAAGAGATTTGAGTTTGGAGTCGAAGGGTGCATAATCCTTGATAGTGAGAATGGAGGAATTGGCGAGGAGAATTTGGGATGGAAAGTAGAAGAGCCAACAGATGAAATTGGCGGGATTATAGAAGAAGGGTGGCAGGATGTGTACGCGGGAAAAATAGGAGATGAGGACGGTAAGGTCGCAGCAGATGAAGAAGATGAAACCTAGAAAATTACAGATGCAGGCGCGGCGCACTTCTGGGGTTTTGCGTTTGAGCCATTTGGTAGCGAGGGCGAGGTTAAGAATGAGTGTACTAGCGTAGGCGAAACCGGCGCCGATCACGAGCGGGACCTGATAGAAGCTAACAAAAGTAAAGAGGAGGACGAGAAAGAGAGTCCAGGTGATAAAGAAAAAGGGACTGAGGTCGGCGTAGCGGGCGGTGTGAAAATATTGGGCGAAGCAGAAGAGGATGACGCCAGTGGTGGAGATATTATTGATAGCTAGGACGATGTCAGCGAGAAAGGTGAAGAGGAGGGCGCTTTTTAGGAGGTAATCCTTGGGGGAGAAGAAGCAGGAATAGATAAAACAGGTGAGGATGGTGGAGACTTTAACGATGGTTGTGGAGAAGAGGAGGGGCTCAGGGATGAGCTTTGAGCCAAAGAGGAGGTGAAGCAGGCCAATAATGAAGAAATAGGCAAACATCAGCGCCCAGAGAGTAATCCAGAAGCTGAGGCTGGAGAGAATGTGACGAAGTAGCGAGATGGAAGCTTTGCTATTCATGAATGAACTAAGTATAACTGATTTGAGAAGAAAAATGTAGTTTAGCTTTTGGTATGATATAATGAGGAGGATAGGGGCGTAGTACAACGGTTAGTATAGCGGTCTCCAAAACCGTAGATCATGGTTCGATTCCGTGCGCCCCTGCCACTACGGTAATTTGTTCTAGGTAAATTACCGCTTGTCTAGATAAAAGTTTATATAGGAACGTATGGTGCGTTCTTTTTTATGATAGGATGTTTGGATTATTTATTAAATTCTTGGCGGAATTTGCGGAAATAATGGAACCGGATAAGAAAAAGGATAAATTCCGTGATGACGCGAATGATAGCAACGGAGATCAGAGAAAGTTGATCTAGGAAAAACATTGCGAGGAGTGCGGCGAGATTAAAGATGGTTGAAGCGACAGTGGAGGTGGTAACTTCAGCTTGATGATTGATTACGCCAAGAGTTGGCCAGCCAAGGAGCGTATTGCAATAGCTGAAAAAAATGGTGATGGCGAGGATTTGAATGATTGGTATGGCGGTGAGGTATTTGTTGCCAACAAGAATCTGTAAACCGAGCGGACTAAGGAGGATGACGGCTATGGTAAAGATTAAAACGTAGATGAAGGTTTTTCGAAAGATTTGACTAACAAATTGGTAGCTTTTTTGACGGACCATTTCTGGGTAGATGCCGCTAGATAACTGACCGAGGAGTGACTGGATGGCGCCAATAATTTGGATGGAGAGACCAAAAAAGGCGACTTCTGAGGATGAAAAGACGAGGCCAATAATGATGGTACTGATGGCATTAAAGGCGGTGGCAGAGATGTCTGAAAGAAAATAAATAAAGCTAGTCTTTAGAGAGACGAGGCTGGCTTTTAGATTTGGGCGCTGAAATTTAAGGCCAAGTTTTTTAAGCTCAAATAAGACCAGAAGAATGGCGAGAATGGAGGAAAAAATATCAAAGAGCGGGATATAAAGGAGTTGGTTATCTTGTTTAACAAAGAAAATAGTGAGGAGTGTGGAAACTGTTTTCATGAGGATGAAACGAATGGTCATGATGTGGATGATTTCGAGCCCCCTAAAGAGAAAGTCAAAGAGGAAGATTGAGAGAAAGACGGCAAGATAAGACAGTAAGGTAAAAAGGAGGTTTCTATGTAGAATTGGAATAAAAATACAGAGAATAAGAGCAATAAATAGCCCCGTGAGGCCGAGGAGGATGCGAGCGAAAAGAGTATTGGTGATGACTTGTGCGAATTTTTCGTTTGATTTTTGCGTGGTTGTTTTTTGTGCGGCTGATTCTTGTGCGGTTGATTTCTGAATAGTTTTTTGAGCGTTTAATTTCTGTTGATTAATTTTTGCGAGTTCCTTGGTGGCGGAAAGCATGAAGCCAAAATCGACAAAGATTTGCATAAAATTCATGACGGTTTTGACATAGGTGAGATCGCCATAGACCTCGACTGAAAGTCGTCTAGTGAGAACGGGTAGAATCAAAAATGGAAAAACCATTTTAGCGAGCTGAAAGACAACTAACCAAAAGGTATTCTTTTTGATCTGGGATAAATTAGACACTTAGTTCCCTCTTTGAGGTATTAAGATACATGATGGCAATATAGAGCCAAATGGCATAAAAACTGAGTGATTCAAATTGGAGATAGAGATAAAGGAGGATTAAAAGATAGTAATATTTGTAGTCTAATGTGGATTTTTTGGCGAGCTGATAAAGGAAGAATAGTGCGAGGATGAGAGCGAAGATGCCGAACTCGCTGATGATGCGAGTGTAAAGACAGTAGGAGATACTGTCGTCGTGATACTCTGGGTTGGCGAGGTCGTTGACTTCTTTCATGTAGCTACTTTTATAGTCTTTTTTGGCCTGGGCGTGACCGAGTCTGGCTGGGTGGATTGAATTGCCAAGACCGTAGCCGGTTAAAAAGCCGATAGGTGATTTTGTGTAACCAAAAATGGTACTTTTGATACGAAAAACGCGACTAGCAAAGGATCCATCGGAGTTAATACCGGATTTTCGAAGAAGGACGAGACACTCTTCAGTATTTTGATTCTCTTCTAGTTCGCAGTCGAGGCTGATTTCTGGACTATTTAGGAATCCGAAAAAGATTTTATGAAAACGACCATTAACGGCAGAGACACTGGTGATAAAAAGGATAATTGCGACAATGCCGAGGGGGATAAAAAGCTTATCTTTTACCTTTCTTAAGTAATAAAAACTTAAGATAATGGCGATAAGGAAGATGTCGAGAATAATGCGAACGCCGGCACCAAAAAGGATGGCGGAATAAGAATAGAGGACGATAAGAAAAAGCAGAGCGTGGCGCTTTGTGAGCAAAAAAAGCGGTAAGAGGATGCCAAAAAGATGCATACCGATAAAAGATGGCTCGGTGAAGAAGAATTGGACTCGGTTTTTGGCGAGATAGTTACGTTTGAAAAGAAAACCTAGAGCGTCGGAAATGCCGGGGAGGTTATATTTTAAGGCGAAATATTCGGCAAGTCCAATCAGGAGACTAATTAAATAGCTGGCAATAATAATAGAGGTGAGAAGGTTGAGTTTTTGTTTAAATTTAGACCCTTGTTTGGTGTAAAACTCGAGAAAGCTAAGGAGGCAGGTGAATCCGAGTGTTAGTGGAACAAAAGCTGCAATATAGTCATCGAATCGACCGTGAAAGAAGAGCATGGTAAGGGTGCCGAGAATACTGAATCCGAGGAAGAAGAGAAAAATCTTTTTGATGAGGGGGAGATGTGGACGGAGATAGTGAAGATTTAGAATGGCATAAAGAAAAAGAATTAGTGGTGTGACGGTTGCCCAGCCGGAAGATGGTGCAAAAAAGAGGTTTTCAAAAGGTAGTGTGGCGGCCGCAAGAAAGAATAAAAAATCCGTCGCAGGATGTGCGAGAGTTTTAAAAAAACGCATGGAGAGCAGTTTTTTGAGGCCAAATTTTTCCTTCATATCTATATTTTACTCGAAATTTTAATTATTTGGAGTTTTGTTTGGCACGTAGACGACCGATGAGACGTAAGAAGAGGATAAGTTTGAATTTAAAGCAAAGGAGGACGAAGGCTTTTTGCGGTGGGAACAGGCGGAATGGTGCTAGGTAAATAGCGCGAGAAAAAAGTGGAATTTTATAGAGGGATTTGATGGATTTTAGCTGGTTTTTATTATCTTTATGACAACAGAAATTGGCCAGAATGAAAAAGAGATGAGTAGCGACAAAGGCGTAAAAATAGTTTTGGTATTTTTGATATAAGTCGCCTTGATTTTCTTGAAGGTAATTTCCAATTTTTTGGAGGGCGATACGGTATTTTTCAATATAGTCTTCGGAAAAAGTGCGGATGGTGGAATTTTGATGGACGCGGTAGAGATATAGTGGAGCGGGGGTGGCGCCAAAAGAATTTAGTTCGTTGAGTATTTTAAAATTATAGAGCGCATCCTCGGCAGCACTGAGCGATTCGTCGAAGCGAATGTGGCGAAGTGATTTGCTCATAATCTTCATATGGCAGAAATTATAGCCAGAATTGAGATCGAGTAGTCGTTTATAGAAATCTGATTTGTTGTAGATTCGTAGTGATTCCTTGTTTAATTTTACAGATTCTGGTTTTCGGGGCACTTCCCTGCTTGATTTTACTGACTTTAGCTTTCGTGTTTCTTCTCTGCTTGATTTTGCGGATGCTGGATTTTGAGTTTCTGATGTAGGAAAATTTCCAACAAAACGTTGATAGCCGGAGGTGATGTAGTCGAGATTATTTTTCTTGGCTAAAGTATAAAGTGTGGAAACAAAATTTTCTGCCAGGAGATCGTCAGCGTCGAGGAAGCAGAAATATTCGCCAGAAAAATGATCGAGACCAAAATTTCTGGTGGCACTGACACCTTGATGTGGGCGGTCAAAAAATAGAATGGAGGATGAGAGAGTGGCGGCTGAGGCTTTTTGGTATTTTTCACAAATGATTTTTGAATCATCAGTTGAACCATCGTTGATGAGGATGATCTCAAGATGAGGATAGTCTTGTTTGAGACAGGAGATAATGGTCTGGTCTAGGAATTTCGCTGCATTATAAACAGGAATAATGATAGAAATGAGTGGAAGTGTTGGCGGCTGATTTTTGAGCTGAATTTCTGATTGAATTTCTGATTGATCTTCTGGTTGAATTTCTGATTGAGTTTTTGGCTGGATTTCTTGTCGAATTTCTGATTGATTTCCTGGTTGGATTTCTGGTTGATTTTCTGTAAGCGAAGTTGTGCTTTTTTGTGGTGTTTTCATATCGCATAACACCTTGTTTTTAACAGCTTTTCTTGTATTTTTTACCGAAAAATTTGGCGAGGAGGAAGTTGCTGATCTTCTCAATCCAGTTGACTGGCTCGAGCTCGAGAACCTGTAGCTCTAAAACGTCTGAACGTTTGTCGAGGTCTGGGAATTTAGTGTATAGAAAGACATCAAGAAGGAGTTCTGAAATGCGGCCAAAGAAACGAGCGTGAAAACCGTCATACTGGGTGAGCTCCTCTTTGGTGAGGGAGGATTCAAGGGCAAAAAGAATGCCAAAAAGAAATTCGCAATATTCTTCAAATAGCGGTTTTTTAAAAATAAAAATGTTGAACATGTGGGCAGAACGGCGAGTTTTTAAACGATCAAATTCCGGCAGAAAATCTGGGTACTTTTCTTTGATGATTTCACGGGTGCGGTCGAGGGGGCCGATATGGAGAGTATGAGCGTAGTGGCCATAGAGATTTTCGATATAATAATTGCGTTTTTTGGGGAGAATTATCTCATATTTGAGATTAATAAGATTTTGTAGTTCGGTTTTTGTAAGTGGAGCTTTTTTATTTTTTGCAGATAGGAAGCGTCGATAATGTACGAGGCCATAAAAAGAATCGGGATTCGTATCTTTTTTGACGGTATTTTGCCAAAGCCAATAGAGGCCAGTGAGTTCTGAGTAATTATGATTTTTAGAAGAAATGTGGGCGCCGGTATTGTCTAAGATAAGGTTCTTAGGGAGAGTAACGCCTTTTTGTTGGTCTAAAAAGAAGTCCGAACCAACAAGGAGCGGCTGATAAAGAGAGTCGTCAGGCATAACATACATTTTGTGCGTGGCGACAATGACCTCCAAAGCTGGGCTTATTCCCTTTTCCATTTAAACTATTATAGCATAGAAAAATCCTCCCAGTGTAGGAGGATTTTGGATGGATTAACGTTTCTTCTCTTTGACTTCGTTACGACCGAGATTCTTCTTTGTCTCTACGAAAACTACGTGTTTTCTAAGAATTGGGTCATATTTCTTCAAACTGAGCTTGTCAGGGGTATTCATGGTATTTTTCTTAGTGTAATAAGCACGGATACCAGACTCTTCAGATACGAGACCAACGAGTTTGCGTTTTGTATTAC
>ERZ773003.343-NODE-343-length-35506-cov-3.983188_pt1 | contig 35506 bp, 29 predicted proteins | sample MGYA00580668_ERZ773003 | MGnify/ENA primary metagenome ERZ773003 (study PRJEB29015, sample SAMEA2738002) | human oral metagenome | biome: human oral; feature: human-associated habitat; material: dental | place: China | collected 2126 ...
CAGCAAATACGGGCAGCGGCATATCGCGCAGCTAAGCAAAGATTATCGCATTATCCGCCGCGCAAAATTTCACGGCAGGCTTGAAACGGTAAATTTTACGAGCCCCGCGCCCAAGTTCGGAAGCGATAAAATTTAAAAACGCGGCGCGAAACTGCGAAGCGCCCTTTAAATTTACGGGCGGAATTCTATAATCCGCATCCACGCTAAAATTATAAAGCGTGAGCATCGCCTTTGCGCGAGCGGGCAGAGGAAGGCTGCAAAACGGCTGCGAAGCGATCTCGCGTCCGTCTGCGTCAAAGCCGAAAAGCTCGCCTCGCTGCCAAAAATTTTGCGCCCCGCCGCCTATCTCGTCGCTTACCTCTCGGCTTTTTAGAATGCCGTGCATTTTGCTATCTTTTACTTCGCGGGTTTCGTCGTTTTTGCGGTATTTTCGCTCGCTCGTTTTCTTGCTCATATTCCAGTCTTTTGGCTCGATCTCATCTTTTTAAACTCATCTATATTTCGCAGCAGAGCGCACCGATATTTATAAAATTTTGCGCCTTTTACAGATGTGCGCTTTGCTGCTAAGCAGCGCCAAATTATTCGTTTTCGATGGCGGAGCAGTTAAATTCTTGATTTAGATTGAAAACCTTGCAATACTCGCAAAACACGCAACTGACGCTTCTTTTAGCGCATACGAGCGGGATTTTGCGCTTTTTGACTTCGCCTTTGATCTTTTTCATCGTGTTGTGGTTCAAAAAGCTCGTAAGCATAACGACACACTCGGTATCTTGCGGGATCGGCTTACGATTTACGCGATTTTCGTTTCGTGCATCCCAGTGCTCGATGTTACTCGCGCCAAGGTCTTTTAAAACCGCCTTAATGGGCGTAATTTCATCTGCTCCTATAACTAAAACGTTCATTTCATCCCCTTTTATGATTGATAGTTGTTATTATAACAGAGAAAGATTAAATTTAACTGATAATGTATATAAAAATTTGAAATTATAAGCCGGAATTTTACCGGCTCATATTTGATATTTACTCGCTTAAAGCTAGACTTACTGCCGCATCGATGTGGATCTGCGTAGTATCAAATAGCCACGCGGCGGTATCTGCTTGCGATACGAGCAGCCCGATCTCCGTACAGCCCAGTATCACGCCCTGCGCGCCGCGAGCTCTAAGTCCTTCTATAATCCGTAAAAATTTCTCTTTGGAGTGCGGTAAGATTTTACCAAAGCAAAGCTCATCAAAAATTACTTCGTTTACCGCTTCCATTTCGTCCGCGTTCGGTACGAGCACCTCTACGCCACCATCTATCAAGCGCTGTTTGTAAAAATCCTGCGTCATCGTGTAGATCGTGCCGAGCAGCCCTACTTTTTGCACGCCACGTTTTCGCAACTCATTTAGCGTAGCGTCCGCGATATGCACGAAAGGCACGGAGATAGCGGCATTTATCGCCTCGTAGCACTTATGCATCGTGTTAGTGCAAAGAAAAATATAATCCGCTCCGCCGCTTTGCAAAACCCGCGCGTGACGAGCTAAAATTTCACCTGCCCTGTCCCACTCATTATCTCTTTGACACCGCTCGATCTCGTCGAAATTTAAGCTACTTAGCAGGATTTCGCCGCTACTTAGCCCGCCTAGACGCTCGTTAATTTTGCGATTGATCCCATCATAATAGGTAATCGTAGATTCGTAACTCATGCCGCCGATTAGCCCGATTTTTTTCATGGATTTTCCTTTTGGAATTTAACGAAATTCCTGGGTCACAAATTCTGCGACCCGGAATTCTAAAAACTAACTACAAAGCTTAAGCATTCTCGCTCGCGACGCCCGCAGAGATAACCTCATCGCCGAAATCGGCATTTGCAAGCCGCTTGAGCTGGCGATAGCGCCTCATCGCGTCGGCTTTGTTTGCTTCATAAAGCTTACCCGCGTGCTCCGGATCGATCTTTTTAAGCGCGTTGTAGCGCACTTCGTTTAGCAAAAATTCCTCATAAAGGCTCCAGTCCGGCTCTTTGGATGAAATTTTAAGCGGATTTTTGCCCTCCGCCGCAAGCTGCGGATCGAAGGTGTAGGTCGGCCAATAGCCGCATTTGCTCGCAAGTTCGGCTTGATCGCCCGAGCTGCCCATGCCGCCTTTGATACCGTGCGCGATACACGGCGAATACGCTATGATGAGGCTAGGTCCCGGGTAAGCCTCTGCCGCCATGATCGCCTTTAGCGTCGCGGCTTGGTTTGCATTGGAATTTACCTGCGCGACGAAGATGTTGCCGTAGGTCATCGCGATTTGACCTAGGTCTTTTTTCTGAACGCGCTTGCCGCCTGCCGTAAACTGCGCGATCGAGCCGCGGCGGCTAGCTTTGGAGCTCTGCCCACCGGTATTTGAGTAAACCTCCGTATCCAGCACCAGCACGTTTACGTCCTCGCCGGTAGCCAGCACGTGATCGAGCCCGCCGTAGCCGATGTCGTAGGCCCATCCGTCGCCGCCGATGATCCACTGCGATTTTTTGTTTAGATATTGCTTCAGCTCTAAAATTTCACAAACCCCGGGCGCGTCCAAATTTTGTTCTAGCAGCGGCACCAGCCTATCTCTGATCTGAGCGGATTTTAGCGTATCGTTTCTGTTTTCGATCCAGTCGTGATAAAGCGCCTTTAGCGCGTTTGGCACGCTTGAGAGCGAACCCAGCATTAGATCCTCGATCTTATGGCGCAGCGTCTCGCTTGCGATCTTCATTCCCAGCCCGAACTCGGCGTTGTCCTCAAAAAGCGAGTTCGCCCACGCGACGCCGCGGCCGTTCTCGTCCTTGCGGTACGGCATCGAAGGCGCCGATCCGCCGTAGATCGAGCTACAGCCCGTGGCGTTGGCTACGATCATATGATCGCCGAAAAGTCGCGTTATCAGCGTGATATACGGCGTCTCGCCGCATCCCGGACATGCGCCGTGAAATTCAAAATACGGGCGGGCAAAGCCCACGCCCTTGACGCTTGATCTGTCCATCAAATCGTCTTTGTATCTTACATACTCGAATAAAAAGTCTGCGCTTTCTTGCTCGCCCTTAGCGAGTTCTTCTTCAAGCGGCACCATAACGAGCGATTTTTCCTTGCTCGGGCAGTTTTCGGCGCAAAGCGCGCAGCCCGTACAATCTAGCGGGCTTACTTGGATCTTATATTTTAGCCCCTTCAGCTCCTTGCCCTTGGCTTCTAGCAGATGCTCTCTTAAATTTAAAGGAGCGGCGGCCTCGTCTTTTTCGTCTAGTAAAAACGCTCTGATTACGGCGTGCGGGCAGACGAAGGCGCACTGGTTGCACTGGATGCAGTTTTGCTCGATCCATTTAGGCACCGTGACGCCCACGCCGCGCTTTTCAAATCGCGTCGTGCCCGCGTCAAACCCGCCGTCCTCGTGCCCTAAAAACGCCGAGACCGGCAAGCTATCGCCGCGCGCTGCGTTCATCGGCTTTACGATCTTTTCGATAAATTCGTCGCCTTTGTATTTATCGTTCGTATCCGCCGCGTCGTCCTTTAAATTTACCCATGCAGGATCGATCGCTACCTGCACCAAGGCGTCCGCTCCCCTATCTATCGCGTCGCAGTTCATCGCCACGACCGCTTCGCCCTTTTTGGCGTAGGTTTTCTTGGCGTATTCTTTCATATAGCTCTGCGCCTGCTCGAACGGAATGATGCCGCTGAGCTTGAAAAACGCCGATTGCATGATCGTATTGGTGCGGCCTCCGAGCCCTATATCGCGTGCTAGTTTGGTGGCGTTTAGAATGTAAAATTTTACCCGTCTGGCAGCTAGAATTTTTTTGACCTTGTTCGGAAGCTTTGCCGCTGTTTGCTCGGCACCCCAAATGGAATTTAAAAGAAAGATGCCGCCTTCGCGGATGCCCCCGATGACGTCGTAGATGTCCAGATACGCAGCGACCGAGCAGGCGACGAAATGCGGATTTGAGACGAGATAGGTCGAGCGGATCGGTCTTTTGCCGAAGCGTAGGTGCGAGCGCGTGTAGCCGCCCGATTTCTTGCTGTCGTAGGCGAAATACGCCTGCGCGTAAAGATCGGTTTTATCGCCGATGATTTTGACGGAATTTTTATTCGCGCCCACGGTGCCGTCCGCGCCGAGGCCGTAAAATAAGCACTCGGTCTCATCCTCGTAGCCGAGTGAAATTTTATCTCCCACGGGAAGGGATAGATGAGTCACGTCGTCGTCGATGCCGATCGTAAAGCCGTTTTTAGGCTCATCCGCCTTTAAATTTTCATACACGGCGATTAGCTGTGCAGGGTCGACGTCCTTAGAGCTTAGCCCATACCTGCCGCCCACGATGAGTGGGGCGTCCGCGCGCCCGTAAAATGCGGCCTTTATATCCAGATACAGCGGCTCGCCGAGGCTGCCGGGCTCCTTCGTGCGGTCTAGCACGGCGATTTTGCGCACGCTTTTAGGCATCGCGGCGAAGAGATATTTGAGGCTGAAAGGCCTGTAGAGATGCACTTTTAGCACGCCTACCTTCTCGCCCTTCGCGTTTAGATGATCGACCACCTCCTCAAGGGCTTGATTGACCGAGCCCATCGCGACGATCACCCGCTGCGGCTCGCTTGCGCCGTAATAGACGAAAGGCGCGTACGATCGCCCCGTGATCTTTGAAATTTCGCTCATATACTCCGCGACGATGTCCGGAAGCGCGTCGTAAAATTTATTGACTAGCTCGCGCGTCTGAAAATACACGTCGTCGTTTTGCGCCGTGCCGCGAGTTTTAGGATGCTCGGAGTTTAGCGCGTCAGCTCTAAATTTACGCACGGCCTCGCGATCGAGCAGGCGATCAAACTCGGCATAGTCCATCACCTCGATCTTTTGAATTTCATGGCTGGTGCGAAATCCGTCGAAAAAGTGCAAAAACGGCACTCGCCCCTTAATCGCCGCAAGATGCGCGATACCGCCCAGATCCATCACCTCCTGCACGCTGTCGCTTGCAAGCATCGCAAAGCCGCTTTGGCGACAGGCATAGACGTCTTGATGATCGCCGAAAATGGAGAGCGCCTGCGCCGCAAGCGCGCGCGCCGCGACGTGAATGACGCCCGGAAGCATCTGACCTGCGATCTTATACATATTTGGAATTTTTAGCAAAAGCCCCTGCGATGCGGTGTACGTCGTCGTAAGCGCGCCCGCTTGGAGTGAGCCGTGCACAGTGCCCGCCGCGCCGCCCTCGCTTTGCATCTCGACCACCTTGACGGGCATGCCGAAGAGGTTTTTCTTGCCCTGCGACGCCCAAATATCGGTATAGTCCGCCATCGGCGAGCTAGGCGTGATCGGATAGATGCCCGCAACCTCGGTGAAGGCGTATGAGACGTAAGCCGCGGCCTCGTTTCCGTCCATCGTTTTCATAACTTTTGCCATTTTTAGTTCCTTTGGAATTATCAAATTTCACTAATTTTACATATTTATTGCTTAAAAATTTAAATGCTTCGCAAACCGAATAAAATTCTAAAGCTTTATCACAGCAGGCGGGCTACAAGCGCGATCTGCTGGCAGTTTTAGACGAGCATTGCGGACGATTTGAGACGGGCTCTTTCGCCGCTTTGAAAATAATTTTTTGCATACTTTAAGCGCGGATCGCGAGCAGCGGTAGAGATTAAATGCAAATTTAGCCGTCTGGCTTGAAATTCTAACCTAAATATCAAATGACGGGAATGCGCGAAAATTAAGAAATTTAAAAATGCACTTGCCACAAGATAAAAAGACCTCATATCGCAACAAGACTGGATAATAAATTTAGCCACTACAAAACCTCAACCGCTATACGCATCCAAACTCGACGTAGCGAATTTTTATTTATGGCTTGCGACATCGCGGTATATAAAATTTCAGCGCATTCCGCCAAATACAAGGAATTTTACTGCCTCCTGCCGAGCGCAGCGCAAATTTCATTTTAAATTTTCATCGATTGATCGCTACGTGAATTTTACTCCATGCGACTTTGCGTTTTGAGCGTAAATTCTATTTCCGCAAGCTGCGCGGAGGATAAATTTAGCTATAATCCTCCGCTTAGATTTAGCACGAAACGCGGCACGTATATACGGCGCGGAATTTTAAAATTTTAAAATTCCGAGCAGAACTCGAAAAGCTAAAAACCGCTAAATGCGCTAAACTTAAAGCCAAATTTAAAAGCCCAAAGGAAAACCGATGAACGTCCATAAAATCGCTTATACGAGAGTTGTCGCGTTAGCGTTTGCCGCCTTTATTTTTAACACGACGGAATTTATCCCCGTGGCCCTGCTAAGCGACATCGCGGCGGATTTTAAGATGGATGTTACGAGTACGGGCCTAATCATCACGATCTACGCGTGGGCGGTGAGTATCCTTTCGCTACCGTTGATGCTGCTTACTTCAAAGCTTGAGCGCAAGAGATTGCTTTTGCGGCTTTTTGTGCTGTTTACGCTAAGCCACGTCCTGGCGGCCATTGCGTGGAATTTTGCCGTTTTGGTAATCGCGCGACTCGGTATCGCAATTTCGCACGCGATCTTTTGGTCGATCACTTCATCGCTCGTCGTGCGCGTAGCGCCGATAAATAAAGGCTCTCAGGCCATCGGCATGCTGGCTTTGGGCACCTCGCTTGCGATGGTTTTGGGGCTTCCTTTGGGACGCGTGGTAGGCGAGCTTTTCGGCTGGAGGATTACGTTTTTTGCAATCGGCGCGCTTGCGGCGGCGGAGGCGCTGTTTCTTTGGAAAATTTTACCGTTTTTACCGAGTCGCCGCGCGGGCTCTCTTGCGAGCTTGCCGATGCTTGCAAGGCGCCCGATGCTGCTTGCTTTGTATCTGCTGACGTTTTTGATCGTAGGCGCGCATTTTACGACCTACAGCTATGTCGAGCCCTTCGTGGCGAAATTTAATCCCGCGGGCGATCACTTCGTAACCTACGTCCTGCTTGCATTCGGTGCTTCGGGAATCGCCGCAAGCGCGCTTTTTTCAAAGCTTTACCGCTCATTTGCGAACGCCTTTTTGATCTGCTCGATCCTCTTTATCCTAGCCTCGGCGCTAACGCTAAAGGTTTTTGTCGCAAATGACGTAGCGCTGCTGCTTGTAGCTTTCGTCTGGGGGATAGGTATTTCCGGCTTTGGACTCTGCTTGCAGATTAGGGTTTTGGCGCTAGCTCCCGACGCTACTGACGTCGCGATATCGATCTATTCGGCTATCTACAACGTAGGCATCGGCGGCGGAGCGCTTTTGGGGCATCAAATCGCAACGAGATTCGGGCTTGAGCACATAGGCGAGGCGGGCGCGATACTGGGCGCGCTGGGGCTTGCAAGCTACCTCTATGCAAGCGTGAAATTCGCGGAGAAAAAATAGCGCGCGCAAAAATTAAAGGTAGCCCAAAATAACACAAGAAATTTTACGAGCTATTCATTTCACTTGAAAACCTCGCTAAATACGGCAAAAGATTGGGGCGAGTTGAAATAAAAATTTAAAGGCTTATTCTAAATGAGCCTTTTCCTTCAAATCTTCAAGTATAAATTTCATCTTAAGTTTTTGATTTTCGTCGCCGTTTTCTGATAAATTTTTAAATACTTTTAAAATTTTATCTTTTAGTTCTTTGTTGTCCGGGAGTCTAGAAATATCTCTTTGCAAAAATCCTATCGCGCTACGAAGAAATTCCAAATTTTCATAGCAATATTTTTCTAAAATTTCTTCCGTTATTTTTGAGGATAATTCTTTTTGGATTGGAATTCTGGTCTTAAAAATATTTTCTATTATCCTCTCTGCAGACGATATCTTATATATTTCATTTTTTGTTATAAGGTTATCGTGTAGCTCCTTAACACGCTCATCAAAATTTATCATCTCGTCTAAAATATCGTTATATAAATTTTGATTTTGGTAGTTTTCGAAAATATCCGTTATATAATCCAGTAAAACTTTAGTCGCAAATTCATGGTATTTTTGCTTATTTTCTTCATCAAATTTTTCCAGTGTTTCTATGTATAAAATAAAAGGACTAACCCCGACTATATCTATTATATTCTCTTTATTTGTTTCTAGACGAGTAAAGAGATTGCCTACAAAAATGCCGTTATCATACTGTAAATTTAATGTGCCGTTTAAGTATTCCTCTAAAATTTCTTTTCTAATTTCTATATACAGCCTACCCTTATGTTTATCGTATTCTTTATTGATGATATTTTCTATAATAATATTAAATTCCTCAATATTTATAATTGATTTTTTAGTATATGATAGTATGTTTATACCTAGCCAATAGTAATATTCATCATTTGTAAATTTAAATGCATAATATAGGTCGCCAGTGTCTTTTTCATTTTTAAATAATTCATACACATCTGTTAAATTGCTACGGTAGTCTAATTTACCAAGAAATCGCTCGATCTCGGCGGAAGAATTCATCGCATTTATGATTGATATTCCTAGTATATAAGTTATGACGTTGTCTTTTATGGGTTGATATTTTTGCAGCTTGTCTTCTAGATGTTGTTTATAATCATTCAGCGCATTTATCGCTCGCCTCATCACTCTAATGTTATTTATGGCGTGCTTTGCGAAATACTGTGATGCCGCATCTCGGTAAACTTCCCCTAGCTCGCTCGATATGGTACTAAAAGATTCCTGCGGGGTCGGATTATAATAAAATTCGTAGTCCATAATTTTATCTTTGTATTGCGATAAAATTTTTTCTAGTTCTGTTTTATTATCTTTTATTTGACTAGCATTTTTGAGCTCTTTATCTTCTAAATTTTTCTTATCTTCTTTTTGGATTTCTTTAGCAGGAGCCGTCATCTTCGAGCGATTTAAAATCATAACTATATGACAATTTTGCTGCTCTTTATATTCAGAAATCAGTCCTAAAACATCTTTTAAATTTATCTTATTAGACATTCTTTCAAAGTCATCGAAGCAGATTATTGCATCTTTGTACTTATCTGTATACAGGGAGTCCAGCATAATTAAACTAAATTCTGCAATTTTATTATCAGTCAATCTTTTTGTAAAGAAACTGAAAATACCTGTAAGATTAAATTTTTTACTTTTTTCTAATATCTTTGATACGACTTTATTATTTCTATAAAATTTTAAATTTATCTCTTGCTTAATTTCCTGGATGCTTTCCTTACCAAACAAAGAGACATAAACAGAATTTTTATCGAAATTTTTGGCAGAAAAATTTTTCCAAAAAGTTGTTTTTCCTACGCCCCATTCACCGTCTAAAACGACGCAGACTGCATTGTCTCGCTGCAATATTTCCGTTAATCTTTTTTCGATATTTTCTTTGGCGGTACCCATATTGATCCTTTATCGTTTTAAAATTTTACTAGAACTCTCATAAATTTAAAGACTTTATACCTAAGTGTCTCAAAAATTTAATCCTTACTGCAGCGCTAAATTTTAAAATTTAGCGACAGGGCGTAAAAATTTAAGGCGCATAATTTAAACCCCGAGCCGTCAAAATTTAACTACTTTATAAACCCGACCTGCGGTAAAATTTCAGCTAGCGCCGCGTCCTTTTTCTCGTTAAATTTGACCTTGTTTTGCTCGAAAAGATTATTTCCGTGCGCGTCTATGGAGACGATGAGCGGACCAAACTCCTTCACGCGGCACTTCCACAACGTCTCTGGCATCCCAAGCTCCGTCCAGTCCGCGCTCTCTATCTCCTCGACCTGCGTCGCGGCGACTACCGCGCAGCCCGCGGGAAATACGCAGTGTATCGCGCCAAACTCCTTGCAGCCGCTCATCGTGCCCTCGCCCATGCCGCCTTTGCCCACGATCAGGCGCACGCCCGTTTTGGCGATAAATTCGCGCTCAAATTTCTCCATCCGCATACTAGTCGTCGGCCCCACGGAGACCATCTCAAAGCTTTTATCGCCCGCTTTTCTGATGATCGGTCCAGCATGCAGGATCGCGCCGCCTGCTATATCTAGCGGCAGCTCGCGACCTTCCTGCACGACGCGTCTGTGCGGCACGTCGCGGCAAGTGACGATGTGCCCCGTGAGGTATATGACGTCGCCGATCTTGATATCCGCTAGATCCTCGGCGCCGATCGGCGTGGTTAAAATTTTCTTACTCATAGCGCGAACTCCTTGTGCGATTTTACGTCGAAATTTAGCTGCTCGTCCCAGACGATATGGCCTTTGCGGTGCGACCAGCAGCCTACGTTTACGGCGACGGCGATGACGCTTGGGTGGCGGGCGCAGTTTTCGATATGCACGCCCATCACGGAGCTTGCGCCGCTCATGCCTTGCGGGCCTAGGCCGATTTTATTGATACCCTCTTCGAGCAGTTTTTCGGTTAGCGCGGCGCGCTCGTTTGGATTACGCGAGCCAAGCGGCCTCATCAGCGCTTTTTTAGATAGTAGCGACGCCACGTCGATCGAGGTGCCCACGCCCACGCCCACTAACAGCGGCGGACAGGCGTTTATGCCGTAGCTGGTCATTATGTCCATGACGAATTTCACGACCCCTTCGTAGCCCATGCCGGGCATCAGCACGGTTGCCTTGCCGCCCGCCATATAGGTGTGGATCTCGCACTCGCTGCTTTGCGGCACGATCTCCCAAAATACGCTCGGCGTGCCTTTGCCGACGTTTTTGCCGGTGTTATACTCGTCAAATGTCTCGACGCTGTTGTGACGCAGCGGAGCCTCGCGCGTCGCTCGCAGTACGGCCTCGCGCAGCAGCTCCTCAAGCTCGCCGATGAGCGGGAAGTTCGCTCCGCAGCGCACGAAAAACTGGATCACGCCCGTATCCTGGCAGGACGGATGGTCTAGCTCCTTGGCTAGGCGCTGATTTTCAAACATCGTTTTGTAGATCTCTCTCGCTAACGGCTGCGTCTCGCGCTCACTAAGCTCGCTTAGCTTCGCCGTCACGTCGTCGGGCAGCACTTTGCCCGTGTAGCCGACGAATTTCGCCATGACCTCGGTCATTTTTTCTACCGCTTTTTGTTTATCCATCGCTTCTCCTTTTTTCAAATTTTTCATAGACACCCGCTAGGACGCAGCCCGCAGCGTAGCAGAGCAAATCGGCAAAATCAAACGTCCCGCCGATCATAATCTTTAAAATTTTATTTTCTATGCCTAAAATTTGCACGGCGCCAAAATACTGCGCGAGCTCCAAAGCCGCCGCAAACGCGAAAATTTTAAGCGGCAAATTTAAAGGCGGCGCGCTAAATGCAGCCCGAGCCAAAGCGTAAAGCAAGATAACCGCCAAAACGTCGCCCGCGTAGTGGCGTACGAAGCCATCCTTTACGCAGATCGCGATGTAAATTTCGATCGCCAAAATCAAAACCGCCGCGGCTAAAAACGCTAGCCTCGTTCTTGCGCTTTGTCTTGTTTGCGTATTTTGCATGCGCTTTGCTGCGTCTTTCAGCCCAGCTTTTTGCTCGTTTAAATTTTCCTCTTGCAACGCTTTCCTTTTAAATATTTAGCCATTAAATTTGCCTCGCGCGGCGTAAATTCAGAGATGATTTATCAGGCTCGCGTTATACGCGGCGCCAAAGCCGTTGTCGATATTTACGACGCTCACGCCGTTTGCGCAGCTGTTTAGCATTGCTAGTAGCGCCGCCAGCCCGCCAAAGCTCGCGCCGTATCCCACGCTGGTGGGCACCGCAATCACCGGCACTCTCACGAGGCCTGCAAGCACGCTAGCTAACGCACCCTCCATGCCGGCTACCGCGATCACGACATTTGCGCCGCGTATCTGCTCTAAATTTGCGATCAGCCTGTGCAGTCCCGCCACGCCCGCGTCGCTAAATTTGCGCACGTCGTTGCCTAGAAATCGCGCCGTCTCGTACGCCTCCTCCACTACAGCGCCGTCGGCGGTGCCGGCAGATACTATCGCGATGTAGTTTTGCGTGAGCGCAGGCTCTTTAAATTTGACGCTGATGATGCGGCCGCGAGCGTTAAATTCCGCCTGCGGCAAGATTTCGCGCAGCCGCTTGAAAACCCGCTCATTCGTGCGCGTGATTAGGATATTTTGCCCTCTCGCGCCGATCGCACCAGCGATGCGTAAAATTTCATCATCCGTCTTGCCCTCGCCGTAGATCACCTCTCCTGCGCCGTTTCGCAGGGCGCGCTGGGTATCGATCTTGGCGCAGCCTACGTCTTCGTATGGGTAGTTTTTTAGGTATTTTAGTGCCTCTTGCTCGCTCACGCGGCCGCTTTTTATCCCCTCGAAAAGCTCTAAAATTTCATCCTCTCTCATGCAAAACATCCTCTCTAAGCCCCTTTAGATCGAGCGTCACCTCCGCTGCGCCAAGCGTCACGAGCTGCCTAACCACGCTTTTAAATTTTGCGTCGTTTAAGAAGTCGCGCATGCTAGAAAAGGGCATTTGCAGCTTTATATTTTTGCGGTCGCACCGCGCGCGGACGTTTGCGTAGCCGCTTGCGATGAGCAGATTTTCCGCCGCTTCGATCAAATTTAGCTCGTGCGGGGTGATCTCACGCCCATGCGGCAGGCGCGTTAGCAAGCACGCATAGCCGGGTTTTTCGGCTGTGGGCAAGCCTAGCTCGCGCGAGAGCTCGCGAATTTCGGATTTGGTTAAATTTATCAGCGGCGAGAGCACGCCCAGCTCCTCTTTGGCTTTGAGCCCGGGGCGGTGTTCGCCCAGATCGTCTCGGTTTGTGCCGTCTGCGACGCGTCTAAAGCCAAGCTCGCGGGCGCGCTCGATTAGGCGCGAAAACACCGCCTTTTTGCACAGATAGCAGCGGTTTTCGGGGTTGTTTTTGATCCCCTCTGCGACGCCGAGCTCTAAAATTTCGTGGCGGATGCCGTAGGCGTGGGCAAATTCTACGGCCTCGGCGATCTCGCGCGAGGACATGTAGGGCGATCGTATCGTTATGCCGATCGCTCGCGCACCCAGAGTGTCGTGCGCCGCGCGCAGCAGTAGCGAGCTATCCGCGCCGCCGCTAAATGCGACCGCCAGCTCGCCAAGCCCGCGCAGATCAGCCTTTAGTTTTTCTAGTTTCGTCATAGATTTTCAGCGCCTCTTTCCGCACCCGTTCGATTGTCGTGTCGTGCGCGAGCGCCGCGGCCTTGCACTCGTCAAATTCGGGCTTTATTTTTTGCGTTTGGCAGGTGCCAGAAATTTTAAGCCCTATCTCGCCGAATTTCGTCTGCACCCGCACAAACTCGCGCTTTAGCTCGGTTTTAGCAACCTCTATCTCGCGGACGCCGATCGCCGTCGTGTGCGTAAATATCAGATTCTTTAAATTTTGCGCGTCCTGCTTGCGGCACAGCGCGTTTAGCTCAAAACCCATGCGCCCTTTTTTCATAAAAATAGACCTGCTAAACACGTCCAGCGCGCCGTTTTCGCGTAAAATTTCGTACGCAAGCGCAAAGCTCTCGGCGTCCATATCGTCGATATTCGTGGAGATCAGAATTTGCTTACAAACCTCGTCGCAGCCCGAGCGCGCGCTTAAATTTCGCTCGTCCCCTTCGCCGCGCTCCTCATTGGTTTCGCAAAGCATCACTCGAAGCACGTTTGCAAAGTCTGCGGCATCTTTATCGCCTGCGCCGTAGCCGATCTTTTCTATTTTAAAGCTCGCGCCGTCCGCAAACTCGTCCGCACAAGCCTTTAAAATCGCCGCTCCCGTGGGCGTAGTCATCTCGAAATTTGTGCGTCCGAGGCTTACGGGCACGCCTTTTAAAATTTCGCAAACGGCTGGCGCAGGCACGCTAAGCTCGCCGTGATCGCAGATCGCTACGCCGCCGCCAAGCTCGATTTTGGAGCTTAGCACGCGCGAGACGCCCAAATTTTCAAAAAGATATTCAAAGCAGATCGCCGAGCCCGCGATATCGACGATAGAGTCTATCGCGCCGACCTCGTGGAAATGCACCCGATCTATCTGCGTGCCGTGGACTTTGGCCTCGGCCTCGGCGATCGTGCGAAATATCGCACCCGCTCTTTGCTTGCAGCGCTTGCTTAAATTTGAACCCTCTAAAATTTGCTTGATATCGGCGTAGCTTCTCGCGTGGGGCTGCGATTTTAGCGGCACGACGTCGATTTTGGTCGCGGCGATGCCGTTTTTTAGCACGTTTTTGCGCTCTAGCTTAAATTCGCCGGCTAAATTTAACTTCTCGAGCTCGGCGCAAAGATAGCCAAAATCCACTCCGAGCCCCACCAGCGCGCCTAGATTCATATCGCCGCTGATACCAGCGCTCGCGTCGTAATATAAAATTTTAGCCAAGCCTAGGCCTTAGGCACCGTCATCGAGCCAAACGGCAAGATGATGATTTTTGCGTCCGCGCCCTTTTGCGCGAGCGCGTCGTCCACGGCTTTTTGGATGTCGTGATACGGCTTTAGGTGTACGGCGCGCATCTCATCGTCGCTAAGCTCGCTCACCGCCCAGGTTTGTGCCCAGAGCGAGATTTCGGCCATTTTAGCAGCCTTGTGATAGCCGAGCTTAAAGCCCGCGCTGATCTTTTCGAGCACCTTTTTAGGCGTGTTAGCGGAAGCCATCAGATCAAAAAACGGCTTTGGCCCGATGCCGGTGCGGCACTTTGCGACCATTATTAAAATTCCGTCCTGCGCGAGCGCTAGTTTGCCGTTATCTAGGGCTTTTTGCGCTTGATAGAGATCGACGTCCATCGGATAGGGCGCGACCGAGATCACGATATCTGCCTTGTGCGGGATATTTACGCAAAATACCTCGTCGGCCTTTTTCACGCAGTCGTAAAAGCTGTCATTGAGGTCGCCTGCGCTTGCGTAATACACGCCGTGCTCGCTGTCAAGCACCGTCTGGATCGAAAAAACGTCGATGTGCGCGAGAACCTTCATCGCGTCGATCATATCCTCGTGCACGGGGTTGCCCTCTAGGCGCAGCGCCTGCGCATCGGAGCTTAGGGCGAGCTTGTGGTTTTGCGTGATGCTCTCGTACGACGCGGTGCCTGGCAAAAATGCCTTTCTACCGCCGGTGTAGCCCGCGAAATAGTGCGGCTCGACCGAGCCTATGACGATTACTTTTTTGGCTTCTGCTACGATTTTGTTTAGATACATCTGCGTGCCGTTTTTACTCTCGCCTAAAAATACCATCTCGTCGTGCTTGGAGTCGTGATCGTGAACTTCGTTTTTGGCTCTGATCTCCGCGTAAATTTCTTTGCCGAATATCATCTCGTACTCATCGAGCGTGCCCTCTCTATGGCAGCCCGTGGCGATGATGAAAATTTTATTTTTCTCGCGGATTTTCGGGTAAATTTGCTTTAAAACTTTTGCCGTAGGCGTCGGTCTCGTGCCGTCGTTTACGATAATTACGATCTTTTCGTCGCCTGCTATAAACTCGTCAAAGCTTTTTTGATTTATCGGATTTGCCAGAGCCTTTGCGATGAGCGCCGTTTCGTCAAATTTAGCCACGGGGTTTGGATCAAAAACACCGAGCAAATTTTTCTCGTTTATCTCTAAGCTTAGATGATCATCTTTGCCGTATGCGATAGGGATTTGCATATCTGCCTCCTGTGTGGAATTTGGCGGGATTATAACGTAAATTTTATTTAAAACGATTTAGCTTTGCGCGGGTTATGAACGGAATTTAGAAAGCTTTAGAATTTAAAAATTTAGAGCATTTAAAATTTCAAAATTTTATAAAATTTTAAAAAGCCGCTGGGATTTGAAATTTAAAGCTCGCGAGCCATATGCCCGCGAGCGCAACTATTATAAATAGCCGTAAATATGAGCGAAGATAAAGCCCATCGCGCATGAAGTAAGAACGCCTATTAGCCCAGGGAAAATGAAGCTGTGGTTGATGACGAATCTGCCGATGTGCGTAGTGCCGGAGCGGTCGAACTGGATCGCCGCAAGATCGCTCGGATAGGTAGGTAGGATATAGTATCCGTAGCAAGCCGGTGCAAACGCAATAATAAGACCCGGATCGATACCGATGCTAACCGCTAGCGGTACGAAAGTAGCAACCGCTGCTGCTTGAGAGTTAAGGAATTTACTAATTAGCAGCGAAACGATGACATATGTCCACGGATACGCCATAACAACCTTACCTAGCGACGCTTTTAGCATTTCGATATGAGCAGTAAACATAGTCTCTGCCATCCATGAAATTCCATAAATGGCTACGAGCGCGATCATACCGCTATGAAAAATTTCGTTTTTAGCGATATTGCCCGCTTTAATACCCGAGACAATCATCATGATGGACGCCGCTAGGAGCATGAAAATTTGAATGGTTAAGACCATATTTAAATTTGTGGTCTTTTTCATAGTATCTTTTACGACTATGCTTGCATTTGCGATACTTTCGCTCTTATCGCCTGTCGTGATGACGACATTTCCGTCTTGAGAGATGATGCTTTGAGTAAGCTTTTTATCTTTGTCGTAAATTTCGACGCTATTAAATTTCGTCGCATCTTTGGCTTTGGACTCTTTGACGTTTGAGACGACCTTGCCACCGTCTACCATGGAGATAACCTGACCATCTTTGATCGTGATATTTTTGACCGTTTTTTTATCGACGATGATCTCTACGGATTTGCCCGGAACATTTTTAGTCCACGCAGGGCGCAAGCTTTTTTCGTAACCTAAAACCGCAACTAGCGCAATAGTAGCTAAGAATATCCACATGCAAACCCACTTAATCTTAGGAAGCTTTTGACCTAACAATGTCGTGCTTTCGCCGTAGATATATTTTTTCTGCTCTGGATCTTTGATCTTTTCTTGAAATTCCGGATCTTTATCCAGATCTTTACCTCTAAAAATCGACCACGTTCCGATTGCAAGCATACCGATGAAAGTAGAAGGGATAGTGAGTTTTAGCAGATCCAAATACGTACTAAAGCCCTCGATATGCACGCCTTGGCCTAGTAAGATCGCGACCATCGAAACGCCGGCAACCGAAACGGGGCTAGCGATGATAGCAAGTTGCGAGGAGATCGTAGAAGCAGCCATCGGGCGCTCAGGGCGGACATTGTTTTTAATCGCTACGTCGTAGATAATCGGAAGCAGCGTATAGACGGTGTGTCCCGTTCCGCATAAGATTGTAAGCGTCCACGCAACAGTTGGAGCGATGATACAAACCATCTTCGGATGCTTACGAAGCAATTTCTCCGCTATTTGAAGCATTACATCAAGCCCTCCCGTAGCCTGTAGCGTTGCACTTGCTACGACAACTGCGAGGATAGTTAAAATAACGTCCACTGCCGGCTTACCCGGCTCTAATCTAAATCCAAACACTAAGATCACTAAGCCTATACCGCCTAGAATTCCCAGCGCCATACCGCCTTTTTTAGCACCATAAAACAAACAGCCCAAGACTATAATGAGCTGCAAAAAGAATTGAGTGCTTTCAGACAAACTTGTCAGAAACTCCATAGTTTCTCCTTCAGTAAAATTTAAAACAAACTTTGGCGATTATACTAACTTTTTATTTAAACAAAATTAAAGGAGCGTTACAAATTGTAAAAATCTATCAAAATAAAAATTTACTGAAATTATAATTTTAAAGCAGAATTTATAGCGAAATGTGAAAAATAAAATTTCACTTAGAGCTGTTTTTATATCATAGAATTTCGCAACTTTTAAGAAAACTTAGAATTCCATTATAGCTCAAGCTTTAAACCGATTTTTAAGCCTTGGAGTAGTATCATTTCGCAAAGAGTGGATTAAGATGAATTTTATAAAATTTTGTATTGCCTTTTTGATTTGTTTATCGCAGATGGCAGCAGCTGATAGCTTTGATCTAAACTCCACGCTGCGTCTGAGCACATTCGACGCAAGCTCGCACCGACTGCTTTTATGCGGCAGTGGCGGCGAGCTTAGGATGTTTGATACTGCTAAATGGAATGTGGAGTTCGCGCAAAAATACAGCGATAACGAAATCACGGCTCTAAATTTTAAAAACGGCAAAATTTATCTAGCTTGGGGCGGAGCCGAAATCGCGGTGCTAAACGATAGACTAAAGTTTTTACGCACGCTTAAGACGGGGCGTAGCGGCACAGCCCAAATAGATGCGATCTATGCCGCAAAAGACGCGATTTACGCGGTAGTAGATAAGAATCAACTAATAAGATTAGACGAAGACCCTGATAACAGCGCGGACGGCGGCTACGCCTTGGGTGAAAATTCCACCGCGAACGGGCAATCTTTAAATAAAAATTCCGCCCCAGATGGGCTGCACGGAATTTCGTTTCATTACGGCAGGATCAATGCCGTTAGCCTGGGCGCTAACGGACTTTGCGTCGCAAGCTGGAACGGCGTAGCCTGTTTTAGCGCAGATCTTGTCGCGACTAAATTTAGCGGCATCGATACAGCGCCTAATCGAGCCGCGCAGGGAGAGCTTGGTAGCGTGAAATTTAAAGATGCAGAATTTAATAATGCGAAAAGCGCGCAAGGCTCCGAGCCAAATAAAACGAAAGCTAGCGGTGCAAAGAGCGCGGAATTTCAAAGCTTAGAATTCAAAGGCGCAAAATTTCAAGACGAGGGGCTTAAAACTCGAAGCGAAATTTCAGCCGAAGCTGGCGATAAAAATTTAAGCGGCTCTATAGCCACTGCGCTTGCAGACTGCGACGGGACGCTGTTTGCAGGCGATATAGAGGGGAATTTTATAAATTTAAAAAGCGGCGAGCGCAAAAGCGTGGGCTCTTGGATCAAATCCATCGTATGCGCCCGCGGCACGCAGTTTATCGCTACTAAAGATAAAATTTACGAAAATCAAAAAGCAGGATTAAAGGAGGTTGTGGATTTAAAAAGCGAATTTTTAGCGATGTACGCAGACGGGGAAGCGATCCTCGTAGTCAGCAAATCAGGCAAAATTTTAAAATTCTAAGAAAGGATTAGTATGTTAAAAAGTTTCAAACCCGTGCTTTTAGGCTCGGTTTTGTTCGCCGCAAGCGCCCTGTGTGCCGCAGATAGTGACTTAGAGCGCGTGATGAAAGAACGAAATTTAAGCGAAAAAGACGTTTTGGCGGCGGCTAAGACCTATCAGCCGACTGGCAGGAAGGACGATTATATGGTCTTCTCTTCCGGCGGTCAAAGCGGACAGGTGATCGTTTACGGCGTGCCGTCAATGAGGATCTACAAATATATCGGCGTATTTACCCCGGAGCCTTGGCAGGGATACGGCTTTGACGAGGAGAGCAAGGCGGTCTTAAGATCGGGCTCCATTAACGGCAAAGAGATCAACTGGGGCGATACTCACCACCCAAATTTCAGCGAAAAAAACGGCGAATACGTAGGCGATTATCTCTTTATTAACGATAAGGCAAACCCAAGAATCGCGGTTATAAATTTATCCGATTTCGAAACCACTCAAATAGTCGTAAATCCCGTAATCAAAAGCGATCACGGCGGCTCTTTCGTAACGCCTAATACCGAATACGTCATCGAAACCAGCCAATACGCAGCCCCTTTCGATAATGACTGGCACCCGATCGAAGAGTATCAGGCGGTTTATCGCGGTGCGGTAACGCTATGGAAATTTGACTACGATAAAGGCAAAATCGACGTAAATAAATCCTTCTCGCTAGAGCTTCCTCCATATATGCAAGATCTAAGTGACGCAGGTAAGGGCGAGAGCTTCGGCTGGGCGTTTACCAATAGCTTTAACTCCGAAATGTACACAGGCGGCATCGAAAAGGGTCTGCCTCCGATGGAAGCCGGTATGAGCCGCAACGATACCGACTACCTGCACGTTTACAACTGGCAAATTCTAGAAAAGCTGGCTCAAGACAGCAAAAACTATAAGGTCGTAAACGGACACAGAATCGTTACGATAGACGCCGCCGTAAAAGCGGGAGCGCTATTTTTGATCCCTGAAGCCAAATCCCCTCACGGCGTCGATGTTAGCCCTGATGGTCGCTATATCATTATCGGCGGTAAACTAGATACTCACGCTAGCGTTTATGATTTTAAAAAGATCAAAGAGCTAATTGATAAAAAAGAATACGCAGGCAAGGATCCATACGGAATTCCGATCCTAGATATGCAAAAGACGCTTCACGGACAAGCAGAGCTTGGTCTTGGACCTTTGCATAACACCTTCGATTCACAAGATGGCGTAATCTATACATCGCTTTACGTCGATAGCCAGATCGTAAAATGGAACTACAAGACACTAAAAGTTTTAGATAGGATCAACGTCCACTACAATATCGGTCACCTTGATTCTATGGAGGGCAAATCCTCAAAGCCTGTCGGTAAATACGTAATCGCGCTGGATAAGCTTTCGATCGATAGATTTAATCCTATCGGACCGCTTCATCCGCAAAATCACCAGCTCATCGACATTACAGGGCCTAAAATGGAGATGCTTTACGATCTTCCTATCGGTCTTGGCGAGCCGCACGACGTAGTTTCTATCGCAGCTAGCAAGCTTCATACGAAACCTACCTATACTATGGGAACAAACTCTCGCACTGGTAAGCAGCACCCTGCTATGACGTTAGCGGGTCAAGAGCGCATCGAGCGCGACGGTAAAAACGTAAAAGTCTATGCTACGGCGATCCGCAGCCATATTAATCCTGAGCACATCGAGGTTAATAAGGACGATAACGTAACGATCTATATGACAAATTTAGAGCGTGCCGAGGACGAAACTCACGGCTTTACGGTTGATGATTACGATCTGCATATGTCGCTTGAGCCGGGTAAGACTGCGAGCGTAAATTTCATCGCGGATAAAGAGGGCGTATTTCCTTTCTACTGCACAGAATTCTGCTCTGCGTTGCACCTTGAGATGTTTGGATATCTATATGTAAAAGATCCGAATAAAAAATACACTTCAGCTAAAGCGTCTATGCTAAAAGCTCTTAGCCCAGAAGCTCTAAAAGCCGAATACGACAAGGTAGTAGCTACGAATAAAGCCACCGACGACGTTATCCAATCGGTAGTTAAATTCTTAAAAGAGAAGAACTACGAGAAATATCCTAAGGTCAAGGCTTTAGTCGATGACGCGCTGGATCAATACGGCAAAATTCCTGAAACCAAAGCCAAGGCAGACGCCGCGGTAAAAGCGGGCGATATGAACGGCGCGATACTTTGGGAAGGTCAAGTTTGGCAGTACCTAGTAAAAACCGCAGATGTCGGACTTCGCGCTAAAAATAACCTAATCCGCGAGCTCTCCACTCCTATGAGCGAGGCTGCATCTAACGGCGAGAAGGCCTACCTACGCGGAGGCTGCAACGGCTGCCACGTCATCGGTCAAGTAAGCTCCGGTCCTGATCTAACGGGCGTCCTGCTCCGCCACGAAAACGGCGAGAAATGGGTAGCCGATTTCATCAAAGACCCTGCTAAATTCTACGAAGACGACTACGTTAAGGCAATGATAAATTACTTCAACCTTCGCATGCCAAATCAGCATATGAAAGACGAAGAGATCAAAGATATCATCGAATACCTAAAATGGGTCGATGAGAACGCGGGTCTTAACTAGCCCCACTCTCCCCCGCAAGGGGGAGAATTTAAAGGAGACGAAATGCCAAAATATAAAATTTACGCGATTTTAGCGCTGCTTATTATGACGGTCGCTTTTACCATCCCTACGCTCGGATTTTTTAAAGTCCAAAGCAAAATCGTATCGGGGCAGGTTAGCAGCGTCTCGCAGCTGCCCGCATACTCCGCACCGATATGGAATTTTTATACGAAAGCATCGTATAAAAATCACCTAATTCCTAGTGATGTTAAAAACGATCTAGGCGCGATGTTGGAGCATAAATTTGAAGTGGGCGTACCTAGCATACCGGTGTGGAAAATTTCACTCGAAGCGCCAAACTATCCAAAAGAGGCTTTCCCCGATGGAATTCCACTTTACGTCCACGTAGACGGTTTTAGCGGCGATGTCGGCGAGATGAATACCCTAAACCACTATATCGGAATGTATCCCGTCTGGCGCGGCGGCACGCTCGAGCACTCGCTATCGCCGTATTATCTCATAATCGCTACGATCGGTATGCTTGCGTTTTTATACTACGACGGCAAGGGACAAACCCTACTCATGATACTTCCGATCATTGCGCCGCTTATCTTCATCGGTTGCTACGTGGGCTGGCTGTATTGGTTCGGACACAATCTGCAAGATTGGGGCGCGTTTAAGATCAAACCTTTTATGCCTACGGCATTCGGCGACGGCAGCGTGGCGCATTTTACTACCCATTCATATCCCACTCTTGGCTTTTGGCTGATGCTAGCTCTGTCGCTACTATCGGCACTAGCGCTATTTTCTAAGAAAAAATTTCTACGAGAGCATAGATGAAGCTTTTCTTTCTTGCATTCTCGCTCGCCCTAGCTTTAGGCGCGGGCGAGCTTCAAGACGCGATCGATAGCGCAAAAGCGGGCGATATTATCGAACTAGCCACAGGCGAGTACCACGGCAATATTTTAATCGATAAACCCCTTACTATCGACGGACTAGACCGCTCCGCCGTGATCATAGGCGATCGCAACGCAACGGTCATCCGCGTCCGCTCTCCGCATGTTACAATCAAGAATTTAACAATTCAAAACGGAGGCTTCGAACATCTTAGCGAGGATGCAGGGATCAACGTAAGCGACGTAAACAGCGTAATCATAAAAAATAATCTCATCAAAGACGTGCTCTACGGCGTCGTGCTAAGCAAGGCAAACGACGTAACGATCGAGGGCAACGAAATTTCAAGCAATACCTACCGCACGAGTTTCAAAGGCGACGGCATAAAGCTTTGGTATTCCAACGCCAATAAAATTTTAAATAACGACGTCCACAACGTCCGCGACACCGTTTTTTACTTCTCAAACGGTAATCTCGTCGCAGGCAATAAAGGCCACAACTGCCGTTATTCATTGCACTTTATGAACTCCGGGCACAACGTCGTGGAGGATAACTACTACGACGGCAATAGCGTGGGATTATTTTTTATGTTTTCAAGCGATAATATCGCCAGACGTAACGTCGTACGCAACGCAGACGGCGCTTACGGCGTAGGTATCGGTATGAAGGATAGCTCAAATTTCAGGGTTACGGATAATAAAGTCGTTTACAACGCCCGCGGATTTTATCTGGATCAATCCCCCTATCAGCCGGGCTCACTTAACGTTTTTGAAAACAACGATATCGAATACAATAGCATCGGCGTGCAATTCCACGCCACGCAGCTAAAAAGCGTATTTAAAAACAATAAATTTAAAGGCAATATGGAGATCGTGCTAAACGATACCCCACAATCCAAGCTCTTACAAAACGAATGGAGTGGCAACTACTTTGACGATTACGACGGATTTGACCGCGACGGCGACGGTTACGGCGACGTTAGCTACAGCTCATACGCCTACGCGGATAGGCTTTGGGCGTATAAACCGAATGTGCGGTTTTTTTACGGCTCCAGCGGGATCGCGCTTTTAAATTTCATCTCCAAGCTCGCTCCGTTTTCAGAGCCTGAGCTACTGCTAAAAGATCCAAAACCTAGGATGAGGCAATGATAAAGAATAGACGCGAAGCGATAAAACTACTTGGCGGAGCGCTCGGGACACTCGGGGCAGCGAGCTTGTTTGCGGATGAAAATTCGGCAAATTCTGTAAATTCCACAGACAGCGAAGCGCAAAATTTAAACGAGCAAAATTCCGTAAATTCCACAGGACAAAATTCTGCGCCGAATCCCATAAAACAAAATTCTAGCGGGGGTTCCGCCTCTTTGTATCTGCGCCCGCCCGGAGCGCTAGCAGAGCGAGGCTTTCGCAGTAGCTGTATCAAGTGTGGCCAATGCGTGCAGGTCTGTCCCTATCACAGCATCTATCTGCTCGATATTACGCATCTTTTTGATATCGGTACTCCGGTCATCGATGCCAAAGAGCGAGGCTGCTATCTTTGTGGCGCGCTTCCTTGCGTGCTTGCCTGTCCAAGCGGCGCGCTTAGCCACGAGACGAACGAGCCTAAAAAGGTCAAAATGGGCATCGCTGTGATCGAAAATTTAAACGCCTGTTTGGCGTATCGCGGGCAGGTTTTAAAACCCGACGATCTGCGCCTAAAGCCCGCCAAGACCGAGCAGGAACGCGAGCTAAACTCAGCGCTGGCGGCGAAAGAGGGCAAGCCCTGTGATCTATGCGCGTCGCTGTGCCCTTACCCGCAGCCACTTGATGCCATAGCTATGATAAAAGCGGGCGCGCATTTCGCCCCGCAGATCCGTAGCGCTTGCGTCGGCTGTGGCGCGTGCGCAGAGCTCTGCCCGGCGCGTATCATCGAGATAATCCCGCGGGCAGATTACAAATCAATCTATGAAGGAAAACAATGAAAAACTCTATTAAATTCTACCTCTGCTCGCTAGCTGTGGCGCTTTTGCTGTGTGGCTGCGGAGATGACGGCAGTTCAAGCTCTGCCGCGACAAGCTCCGCAGGGCAAAATTCCGTCTCGCAAAACTCCGCAAGGCAAGGCTCTGCGAGTTCAAATTCTACGCCGCAGAGCGTAGAACAAAATCATACTGCCAAGCCTCGCATCAGCGTTAAAAGCGGCGAAGCGCCCAAGAAGGACGATAAGTTCGTAAGCTACGATTTTTACGGCGAGCGAAAGGTAAATTTTAATCTAAACGGCGATGTAAACGAAACGACCAAAAATATCGTGGCGTATTCAAGCATCAAAAATCAATATGAAAAGCTAAATTTCGACCTGATGAAAAAGCGCCTTGGGCACGATTTTATCCTGCGCTGCTCGGCGTGCCACGACGACTACGCCAACGGCATCATAGGCCCATCGCTTCTAGATAAAACCGACGCGCAGATCGTGGATATGATTAAAAAGTATAAATTTAAAGAAAAGCCTAACCCGCTTATGGTGCAGCTCGTCGAGGGCATGAGCGAGCAGCAGATAGAGACGATGGCGAAAGAAATTTACGAGTTCAACAAACAATTTAAGGAGCAGAAATGAAACCGGGCAAAATTTTAGCTTTGATTCTAGGCATTGCGCTGATCGCGCTGATGATCTTTATGGCTAGTTCGGACGATTCTAGCGCGCCGCAGCAAGAAGCCAAGCCGCAAACGCAAGCCAAGCCTGCGCCGCAGAGCAAAAGCGTCGATCTCATCGACGATAAGGACGTAAAAAATATTAAAATTTTGCAGCAGAGCGTCAAAGAGCGCGATTTCAAGGTTAGCAGCTCCTATCTGGTAAGTTGCGCGCCCTGCCACGGCGATGACGGACGCGGCAAGATCGCTCCGCCGATCGGCGGCAAGAGCAAGGATCAAATTTTAGCAAGCCTCAAAGATTATAAAGCGGGTAAGATCAAAAACAGCCTGATGAGCGGACTTTTAACCAACGTAAGCGACGAGAGCCTAGATAAGCTCGCGGATGAAATTTCAAAATTTAAAGAGTAGCTCTTGGATAAATATAATTCGCGATGCACGATCAAAAATACGAGCTTTTTCTCGACCTTCGCGCTTAAAAATAAAAGCGGCAAATGGCGCCCCAGCATTCGGGCTCTGCGCTACGCTACGGTATTTTTAGTGCATCTACTTTTCGTGCTTTCCTTTCGCGCGGATATTCAAATTTTAGAGGGCGATATCAGCGGCTCGCGGATACTTGGCTTTCACCTAGCAGATCCTTTCGCGACTCTTGAGGTGATCGCCGCGCACAAGGATCTGCCGATAAATCTTCTCATCGGCTCGGGCACCATCTTGCTGTTTTACTTCATCGCGGGCGGCAAGGCATTTTGCTCGTGGATTTGCCCTTACGGAGCGCTTAGCGAGATCGGCGAAAAGCTGCATAATACGCTAATTTCAAAGCACGTCATCAAGGAGCGCGCCCTGCCTCGCGGTATGCGATATGCGATCTGGGCGGTGTTTTTGCTGCTAAGCGCGATTACGGATCTACTCGTTTTTGAAATTTTTAACGTCGTGGGAATTTTATCGCGCCTCATCATCTACGGCTTCTCGCTGGCGGGACTTTGGATCGTTTTTGTGTTTTTGCTCGAAGTATTTTTTAGCAGACGGGTGTGGTGCACGCACCTATGCCCGCTAGGCAGTACCTATTCGCTTGCGGCGAAAGCTAGCCTTAGCAAGATTACTTGGGATAAAAACAGGTGCGATCACTGCGGCGTTTGCCAAGACGTCTGCTTCGTTTCGCACGTACTGGATATCACTAAAAAAAAGGCATCCGAAAACCTGGGCGATAAGAGCAAATTTATGCTAAAAGGGATCGACTGCACGCTATGCGGACGCTGTATCGACGTGTGTCACCAAGACGCACTCGGTATCGGCAATAAGCTAAAAGATATGATCTAAGGAAGCCTATGATAGAGATTAAAAACGTAAGCAAGAAATTCGCAGATCAATTCGTTTTAAAAGATATCAATCTAAATATCGCGGACGGCGAGCAAGTGCTTTTCGTCGGGCAAAACGGCGCGGGCAAAAGCTCGCTGATGCGGACGATTTTGGGCGAATACATACCCACAAGCGGCAGCGTAGCTATCGACGGATTTGATTCGTTTAAGCAGCGTAGCCGCGCGCTACGCGGTATCAGCTTCGTGCCGCAAACCCCGCCGCCGCTTAAGCTGAGCCTAAATGAGCTCATCTACTTCGCCGAGCGCACGGCGGACGCAAGCAGAGCGGATATAGTAAAATTTTGCGGTGAAATGGAGCTTGATCTGAGTTCAAATTTAAATAAGCCATTTCATAAGCTATCCGGCGGTATGAAGCAAAAATTTTTAATTGCGCTAGCATTCGGCAGAGCTAGCAAGGCGATGATTTTCGACGAACCGACCGCCAATCTCGATCCGAGCGCGCGCGAGCGTTTTAAGACACTTTTGCACAACCACGCAAAAGACAAAAGCTTGATCTTTATCTCGCATAGGCTCGAGGAAGTGGGAGGGCTGGTAAAAAGAATGATTTCAATGGATCTAGGGAGGATCGTAGATGACAAAAATGTTTAAAATTATGCTTTGTGCGCTTGCGGCGCTTACGTTTTTAGGCTGCGGCGACGAGAAGGACTACGGCAACGTCCATTACGACAGAGACGTGTGCGAGCACTGCCAGATGGCGATAAGCGACAACCGCTTCAGCGTCGATGTGCGCGTGGACGGCAAAAACCACTACTTCGACGACATCGGCTGCTTGGTGGATTTTATGGTTACCAACGACAAACTAAACTGGCTGAAGGACGCCAAAATTTACATCAATGACGCTAGCGGCAACGGCGAGTTTATCGATGCACGCACGGCGCATTTTTACAAGGGCTTTAAAACCCCTATGTCGTTCGGCTGGGGCGCGTTTAAAAACAAGCAAGAGGGCAAGCAAGACTTCAGCTTCGATCAAGTAGTCGCGGCGCTTAAGGCAGGCGGCGGCTCGCACGGCATGGGAATGGGCGATATGGGTCGCGATGCGCACGGCAATATGGGAAGTATGCACGGTCATGGCGATATGGGCGGAATGAGTGGAATGCAAGACCCTCACTCCGCAGAGCACGGCATGAGCGAGCCGCAACACGATATGAGCGGTATGGGGCATACTCACGGCTCAGATCATGGCATGGGCGGCGATGCGGGCAGCACGGCACACTCTCAAGGCGCGACGCACGATATGGGGCATATGCACGAGGGCAACGGCACGGCGCACGATATGAATTCAGGGCACGCGCATTAAGGGTGTTTTGGCTAAGGCAAATTTTAAGCGGTTCATGTTTTGCGCTAAATTTAAAGCGTAAAATTTCAGCACGCCGCCCGCACCGCCATCGATGAGATAAAATTTTACTTTGCAGCTTTAACGTAAGGCGGAGATGGGTCTAGAAAACGGCTGCAAAATTTCATCTCGCGACGCGGCTAAATTTAACGCACAGCGCAAAATTTGCTCTGCCGAATTAAAATTTACGCGGACGCTCCGGTTTAAAATTTCGCCGTAAATTTAAAATTTATCCGGCGCGGAATTCGCCGCTTCGGGATTTTTAGAATTTTAAAATTTATGCCGTGGTATGCGCCCGGCTTTGAAATTTTGCGGAATTGAAATTTAAGCAGTTCCGCAAAACGGCTAAATTTTAAAACTGCGGCGGAATGACGGATGGTAGGCGGCAAACGACGCGCTGTTTGCAGGCACTGCAAGCGAGCCGTAAATTTAAAATTTATGTGCGAGCTGCAGGCGGCGGATAAAATTTCGCCGCCCGTTTAAACGCTCGGCGAGCGAAATTTAAGGCTGTAAAATCCGCGCCGCGAAACCGGAGCCGAGCTTAAAAGCACGCATTTAAGCCGCGCGAGCATCTAAAATTAAAAGCGCACCGAGGCGCAATAAAGGAAAAGAATGAAAAATTTACTCACCATCGCCGCTTTGGATATCAAAGAGTCCTTCCGCTCGCGCTGGTTTTTGCTCTATCTGCTGATCTTTAGCGGGCTCGTGGCGGCGTTTTTCATCACGGGGGTGACCGACTCGCGCGTGCTCGGCTTTAGCGGGCTTTCGCGACTGCTGCTGCTGTTTATTCAGATCTGCATCATCATCCTGCCCGTCTTCGTGCTCGTCACCACCAGCAAGGCGATCCTAGCCGACCGCGACCTAAATATCTTAGAATACCTGCTAAGCTTCCCGATCTCGCAGGCGCAGTATTATTACGGCAAGGCGCTGGGAAGGCTATTTGGAGTCTTCGTGCCGATATTTTTGTCGCTGCTGCTTGCGATCGTTTGGGGCGCGATCAAAGGCACGGGCATTCCGTGGGCGATCTGCCTGCTTTATACGGGGCTTCTTTTTAGCTTGTGCGCGGCGTTTTTAGGGATCGCATTTTTGATCTGCGCCGTTTCAAAAAGCCAAGAGATGGGGCTTGGGCTCGCGTTTTTCGTCTGGCTTTTCTGCCTCGCGTTTTTGGATCTCGTGCTGATCGGACTGCTCGCAAAAACGGGAGTGAACGAAAATTTAATCTTTGCGATCGCCCTGGCAAACCCGATGGAGGACTTCCGCATCGCCGCCATCAGCCTATTTGATCCCGATCTTGCGGTCATCGGCACGACGGCGTATTTTATCCTAGATCACTTCGGGCGCGGGCTTTTTATCGCCTTTTCGCTGCTCTACCCGATCGCCCTCGGTGCAGCGAGCCTCGTTTTGGGCTATTTTATCTTTAGATCGAAGGATTTAGCGTGAAATTTCCACTCATTTTGGCGGCATTTATAGCGCTTTGCGGCGCAGCTGAGATACAAAATTCCGCGGCGCAAAATTTAGGCGCGTCGGATAGCGGAGGCTCCGGCTCGGTGCAGAATTCTAAAAGCGTGCGCGAGATTTCGTGGCTTAAAGACGTAAATCTTACCTGCGCCAAATACGGCATCGATACTAGCGCGCACCCTGAATTTCGCGCCTATGCAAGGCTCAAAGACGGCAGCGCGCTCGCGTTTGCTTCGCCCAAGGCGATGTTTGCATATTTTTTCGAGGGTGAGAGCTCGGGCGCAAATTTTAACGGAGCTTCCGCAAAGATGAATTCTGAGAATGAAAATTCTTTGGGAGCGAATTCTGCGAGCAAAAATCCAGTTAACGGCAATTTAGGTGAGGCAAATTCCGCTGATGCAAATTTTGATGGTGCGGAGCTTTACGTCACTGATTACGCAAACGGCGAAATTTTGCGGGCGCAGGACGCGTTTTATGTCTTCGGCAGCGTGCTGCAAAGCGCCAGAGGCGACGATCTCATCACGTTTGCGAGATTGCGCGACGCGCAAGACTTCATGCGCGAGAAAAAGGGGCATAAAATTTTGCAGTTTCGCGAAATTTCCGCCAAGCTGATCGATTATCTAAGATGATCGAGCCGCTTGGCAAAATTTAAATTCAGCTATTTTAGTATATTTTATTCATAAAAATTTATCTTTTATTTTAGTGCGCTATTAAGGGAATTTAAAGCAATTAAAAAATACAATCACGTTAAATTTTATCTATAAGAATTAGATAGTGTAGTTTTTTAGTATATTTATTGAGGGCTGCATTCTCGCTTATTTTTAAAATAAATTTTAAGGAGACAACCATGGCAAACGACAAAATCGCAAAACAAAAAGGCTCACGCAAGAAGACTGCGACGGATGAAAATTCCGCTGCGAATACGGGAGAAAATTCCGTCGCAGACGCGCTCAAAAGCTCCACCGCGTCCGTTTTTGATAAAAGTGCAAGCACTGCTAAAAATTCCGCCGCAAATTCTACGACTTCCGCCTCACATGCTCGCGACAAAATTTCTAAAAATCGCGCCGCAGGTGGGAATTCCTGCGACGAGTGCGATTGCGAAGCCAAAAATTTCGCGTCTGGCTACGATGATAGCGCAAGCTCTACTTCAAGCACGAACCCTGCGGCGCGCTCAAGCACTCAAAGCGCAAGCAACGCTAAAAAATCCGCGATAAACTCTACAACAAATTCCATGGCTGATTCTTTGACAAATTTCGTCTCAAATCCTACGAAGAGTCCAAGTAGCAACGATCACATCTCTTACTCACACAAGCATAGCGATAACTCCGCAGCCCATTCGCATCTACACGACGAAGATCTTGCGACCCGCCCACACGATCAAGAAGAAAACCTCGCAGCTTATTTGCACGAATACGGCGTAAATTCTGCGGCGTATTCGCATGAGCACGACGAAGATTCCGCCATCAGCTCGCATGAGCACGATAAGCATTGCCATGATCACAAACCCCACTCTCATCGCGCGATTATCGGATTTGACGAGCACGGCATCCCAAAAGTTTTAGTGCCCGCAGAGGCTAGTCCGCACACACATAAAGACGCGCAGGGCAATCTTTTCGAGCATTTTCACGAGGCGGAATTTACGGCGGATTATATGAAGGCGTTGCTTGAATACAAAAAGACCTTCCCTACAAAGCAAGAAGTACTTGAGAAAACCCCTGATCCCGCCGTGCGTGAAATGATGCTTAGGATGGAGCAGATCGGCGTAGATACGGCGTTTGATCGCTTCGATAAACAGATGCCTATGTGTAGCTATGGACTTAGCGGAGTATGCTGTAAGATCTGCAATATGGGACCTTGCAAAATTACTAAAAAGGCCGATCGCGGCACTTGCGGTGCGGACGCCGATCTCATCGTATCGCGCAACCTACTGCGTCAAGTAGCTGCGGGCGTAGCTCAACACGGTGCGCACGCCAGAGAGCTTCTACTGTCGCTAAAATGGGCGGCACAAGGCAAGCTAGATCTGCCAATCATAGGCGAATACAAAATCATCAATACCGCCAAAGCCTTTGGAATTCCAACTGAAGGCAGAGAGTTAAAAGAGGTAGCGATCGAGCTTGCCGATACGCTTTTAACAGATCTTTCGCAAAGCAGCGGCGAGTATAAAACCATCACTGCGCTCGCACCTAAGGAGCGTCAAGAGGTATGGCGTAAGCTAGATATCTTGCCAATTAGTGCGTATAACGAAGTCTTTGAGGCATATCACCGAACGGGTGTAGGCACGGACGGAGACTGGCGCAGCGTGATGCAGCATCTTTTGCGCTGCGGGCTTGCTTTTACCTTCACCGGCGTAGTAGCTGCGAATATCGCTACGGATGCGCTATTTGGTGTAGGAGATCGCGTAACTTCCAAAAGCAATATGGGCGCGCTTAAAAAAGGCTGGGTCAATATCGCCGTGCACGGACATCTGCCGACATTGGTAAGCCTAATAGTGGAGATCGGAAATTCTAAAGAGTACCAAGATAAGGCTCGCGCAATAGGCGCACAGGGGATCGCATTTTACGGCGTGTGCTGTTCTGGACTATCGGCGATGTATCGCAACTGGGGCGTCGTGCCGCTCTCAAACGCCGTAACTGCCGAACTCGTCATAGGCACGGGAGCGCTTGATCTGTGGGTCGCCGATGTCCAAGATGTCTATCCTGCGATCATGGACGTGGCTAACTGCTTCCAGACCAAGGTCGTTACCACGAGCTCATCAGCTAGGCTTCCCGGAGCCGAGCATATAGGCTACGATCATCACCATAGCAATATCGCCGAGACTAGGAATTTAGCGCGTAAAATTCTAGACCGCGCATTGCAATCTCACGAAAAGCGCAAGGGACTGCCGGTATATATCCCGCCGTATGAAGTCGAGGCCGAAGTGGGCTTTTCGGTAGAATTCGTCCATAAGCACTACGGCGGCATGGAGCCGTTAGCGCACGCGCTAAAAAGCGGTGAAATTTTAGGCATCGTAAATATGGTCGGCTGCACCAATCCTAAAGTGCCTTATGAGCGCGCTATCATAGATGTCGCACAAACCCTAATCGAAAATAACGTCCTAATCCTAACCAACGGCTGCGCGTCGTTTCCGCTAATGAAGCTGGGCTTTTGCCAAAAAAGCGCATATAAAAAAGCAGGCGCGTCGCTGCGGGCGTTTTTAGAAAAAGACGAGCTTCCGCCGGTGTGGCACGTGGGCGAGTGTATCGATAATACCCGCTCCAGCGGAATTTTCGCAGGTATCGCAGGGGTGCTAGGCAAAAATCTCTACGAGCTGCCGCTTGCCTTCACCTCTCCCGAGTGGGCAAACGAAAAGGGCGTCGATGCCTCGCTCGGATTCCGTCTAATGGGCATCGACTCGTATCACTGCGTCGAGTATCAAATCCACGGCTCCGCAAACGTCATACACTTTTTCAAAGAGGGCACCAGGCGGGCACTTGGCTCTGTGATGCACGTAGATACCGATCCGGTCGCGCTTGCGCTAAAAATGGTAAGCGACATGCGCTTAAAACGCAAATCCCTAGGCTGGCAGTAGCAACGAACGGATTCATTTCGCATCGCATTTTAAGCGATGCGAAATTTCATGATAAAATTTAACCCCTTGCGGGCAAATAAAATCCCACAGCTAAACGAGCAGTAAAATTCTACAACTAAGTGGCTAGCAAAACCGAGGTCAAATAAAGATAAAATTTTCGCGCCGTATCCGTTCGTGGAATTCTAAATCATATCTTCAAATCCTACGTAAAATTTCGCCGCACGCCGCGCCTGCTGCTAAATAGGCGAAATTTAGCCGGGCAAATTCCGCCATCAGGCTCAAGTCTATCTTTCGCGAAAGGATGAAATTTTAAAATTCCATCTTGGCGTAAATTTCGTAGACTCTCATCTGAAATCCGCAAGTTAAATTTTGCTAAAAGCCTTATTGCACGGAGCTGCACGCCATTAAATTTTGCTCACGTATATGAAAGCCGAAATCATAAAAATTTAATATGATATGTGCTAAAATGCCACATCTGTTTAAGGATTTAGATGTATAAATCAAAGCTGCTGCAGTCTCTAAGTCATCATCGGCAGAAGACGTCGCACGAAGCGGAGGCACTGCTGCCAAGTCCTGCGTTTCGCAGCTTGAGACGGTGTGGCAAAAGCGCGTCTGTGCTGCGCCTGCAAACATTTTCGGACGGGATCGTACGGGCGCGAGGACGTCACTGCAAAGCTTGCAGGCGGCTAAAATTTTCATCCGGATCTTTTCTGAAATATTGATCTTGGAGCTATCACGAAGGAATTTTGCTGCAAGCCTTTCGCCTACGAGCCGGAAGGCGGAATTTAAAGCGAAATTTTAAGCGTGTTTCAACGAGGCGAAATTTCAAAGATTAAATTTAAGGCGAAAGATAAAATTTAAATCAAGGGAAGGTATGAAAAATTTTAAATTTATGCTCGTGCTGCTGATACTAGCGACGATTGCGACGATTGCGATATCGCTTTGTATAGGGCGCTTCGGCCTAAGCATCGCCGAGGTGCTAAAGGCGCTTAGCGGCGGCGAGGTAGCGCAAAACGTCCATAACGTCGTCATGCAGGTGCGCCTGCCGCGTATCATCGCCGCGGTGCTCGTGGGCGCGGCGCTGGGCATCAGCGGCACGGCGTATCAGGGCGTCTTTAAAAACCAGCTCGTCTCGCCCGATCTCTTAGGCGTCAGCGCCGGAGCTTGCGTGGGCGCGGCGATCGCGATCCTGCTCGATCTAAATATCCTTTTAATTCAGCTTTTCGCCTTTATTTTCGGGCTTGCGGCAGTCTGCATTACGCTTCTGATCACGCGCGCGCTGCGTTCGAGCGCCACCATAATGCTCGTGCTTGCGGGCATCATCGTAAGCGGTCTGATGGGCGCGCTGATCGGATTTTTAAAATTTATGGCAGATCCCGAGACGAAGCTTGCAGACATCGTGTATTGGCAGCTAGGAAGCCTCGCGAAGGTCGATCCCTCCGTGCTAGCGATGATAGCGCCGGTGATGGGGGTTTGTATCGCTATCTTGGTGCTGATGAGCTACCGCATAAACGTCCTATCCATGGGCGATGCGACCGCGGGGAAGCTGGGCGTAAACGTCGTGCTGGAGCGGGGCATCATCATCGTCTGTGCGACGCTGCTAACCGCAAGCAGCGTGTGTATCAGCGGCATAGTCGCGTGGGTGGGGCTTTTGATGCCGCATCTAACGCGCATGATCGTGGGCGTTAGCAACACCAAAGCGATCCCCGCGAGCATATTTTTAAGCGCGATCTTCGTACTCATCGTAGATGACGTAGCGCGCAGTATAAATCAAAGCGAGATCCCGTTAGGGGTGCTTACGGGCTTTATAGGCACGCTATTTTTTATATTCATCCTGCTTAAAAACAAAAGGAAGCTAAATGGTTAGGGTTGAGAGCTTAGACTTCGGCTACGTAAAATCCGCCCCTCTGACGCTGCGCGACGTGAATTTCAACCTCGAAGCGGGCGCGATGCTGACGATTTTGGGGCAAAACGGCGCGGGCAAATCGACGCTTTTAAATTTAATCAGCGGCACGCTTGAGCCCCTGCGCGGTAAAATTTCAATTGACGGCAAGGATATGGCGAGCCTCAGCGCCAAAGGGCGCGCCGAGATCATCGGCTACGTCTCGCAAAGCGAGGTCTGCGAGTACGACTACAGCGTCTTTGAATACGTCCTGATGGGGCGCACGGCGCATATCGGGATCTTTTCGCAGCCGAGCGAAAATGACTACAAGCTCGCGCAGCGCTACATGAAAATGCTTGAAATTTGGCACCTAAAAGACAAGATCATCACGCGCCTAAGCGGCGGCCAGAGGCAGATGGCGTCCATCGCGCGCGCACTTTGCAGCGAGCCGAAGATCGTGATCTTCGACGAGCCGACCTCGGCGTTAGACTTTGCCAACCAATACAAATTTCTCCGCGCCACGAAGGAGCTTCTCAAAAACGGCTACACCGTCGTTTTAGCCACGCACAATCCGGACTTCGCGCTGCTTTTGGGCGGATATGTCGCGCTCGTAAAAGGCGGTGGCGAGGTCGCATACGGCAAGGCCGAGCAGATCATAAAGAGCGAAATTTTAAGCAAGCTATACGATCTGAAGCTCGACGTCAGCTACAACGAAAAGGTCGGTCGCGTCTGCTGCTTGACGTATCCATTCTAGTCTTTACTTCGCGGACGAGCACAGCTCGTCCTTGCGAGCGGGAGTGCAAGCACTCCCTGCACCCACCTAAAGTTACGGCAGGCTAGCGCCTGCATTTTTATCGGTTTGACTTCGCAGAAGAGCACAGCTCGTCCTTGCGACGGGGAGCTTCACTATTTCTCGCGAAGGCTAGGAAGCGCCCCGCGCTTCCTTCGCATTGCTTCGCTCGCCTAAAGTTTCAGAAATTTTACTGCGCAAAATTTTAAAATTTATCTGTTTTACTTCTCGGCTCGAACAAGGTCCGAGCCTGCGAGT
>ERZ773003.346-NODE-346-length-34950-cov-7.859435_pt1 | contig 34950 bp, 31 predicted proteins | sample MGYA00580668_ERZ773003 | MGnify/ENA primary metagenome ERZ773003 (study PRJEB29015, sample SAMEA2738002) | human oral metagenome | biome: human oral; feature: human-associated habitat; material: dental | place: China | collected 2126 ...
CTCAGCGGCGGCGAGAATACTGCAACAGCGGGAAGGTAGCAAGGTGCCAAATTATGCGGAATAACCACCCCAACGGGTGGTTTTCTGTTGTCCATGTATATTATTGCGAGTTAAGATGCTTATAAAATATAACCGCAAAATAAATTAACCTATAATATTAAATCTATAATAATAAATTCTGTAGTAATTAGTTCTGCAATAGTTTAGCTAACTTAGCGCGCAGTCCAGCTGGCTCATCTGTACCCGCAAGTGTATCAATCGCAACGCGAAGTAAACCAAATGCGGTAATGAAAGAATAATCAAGATCTTCAGTGGTTGCATTCTCGATACCTGGGATATCAACATCATCAAGTAGATGCACGAGTGGGCGACGAGAAAAAGGTAGATCTGTGTACCAATTAGAGGTAGCTAGTGCCTCCTGTAACGAAGCTAGTCCGGCACCACCTCCACAGAGTAGAATTCTAGTAGGAAGGGCTTCAACTAGCGGGAAATCCTCGAGAGCTACCGCAACTCCACCTAGCCAGACCTCGATATTATCAGAAATCGCTGTATTGATTTTCTTAGCGCGCTCAGGTGTGGCTAAAATTTGCTGGATCTCATTCTTTTTCTCAGCCTCCGCTACAGTTTCCTCCTTATGCTTCAGAGTCAACTGATCTAGCGATACTCCGCCAAGCTGTAGTTTTACAGCTTCGGCAGTGTCATAATCTAGTCCAGTGCGTGTCGCAATCTGGTGGGTAAAACTACGTCCGCCAATTCCAAACATCTTCGTTCCTTCGACGCCACCATCATCAACTACTGCAATATCAGTTGTCCCACCGCCAATATCCATCACAATTGCAGAAAAATTCGACTCTAGTTCATTTCCAAGACAAGCGCGACAAACCGCAAACGGTTCTACTGCCACTGCTAATAGATCAAGATTTAGCTCTGCACAAACCTTTTCAATCGCCGAAATATGCACAAGTGGTGCAAAAGCCGTATAAAACTGGATCATCAAATCTGACCCCTTAAATCCAATCGGGTTTGATACTTTATATCCATCAATCGACAGGGAAACAATCGCAGAATTAATTAAGCGCACCTCAACTTCAGGGTTATCAGTCTCAAGTGCAATTTCTTGCTTAGCCTGCTCGCCAGCCTTATCCTGTACCCGCTGAATAATCAGCTGCATTTCTTGGTCTGAAATTGGCTTATTACTATCCTTGCGACGATACCTCACAGTTCGCGTATTGCCTTTAATTAGTTCACCAGCAATTCCCACTACGCAAGTCTTCGAAATCACACCAGCCATCCCCTCAGCATTAGAAAGCGCCTTCTCACAAGTCGAAACTACGGCCGGGATATCAGCAATCGCACCAGCATACATGTTCCCCATACTCTGGTGTTCCTTACCAACCCCGATCACTACCAGATTGTCATCCTCGGTTCGCTCAGCAATCACTGCCTTCACAAACTCCGTACCAATATCGAGCGCCAAAATCACATTCTCAGGTTTAATCTTGCGTGGTTTTTCGTTATCTAAATTAATCTCGGACATATTGTATAAGCTTATTTGTAACTATTATATCACAGACTTTTCTCATAAGGCTGTTGCTATTTTATTTATAGCTTGTTATAATATAAACATACTTGATACTTGAATCATCCGGCCGAAAGGTCGGATATTTTAGACTCAACTCAAGCTTTAGTTTAAAAATAAAATTTCATAGAAAGGAAATATGGAAGGTTTAGACCTAAAACAAATGTCCTCAATGGTTAAGGTGATCGCTGAGGAAAAAGGACTTCCAGAAGAGTCCGTCCTTAATATTATTGAAACTGCCATTGCTGCTGCCTGGCGAAAAGAGAATGGCGATAAGGATATGAATGTCCGTGCCGTGCTAAATCTTGACAATGGTGAAGCCGAAGTCTTTGTGGCTAAGGAAGTGATCGAAGATGGTTTGGCTTATAATCCAGCCACAGAAATTCCAGCCGACCTCGCCGGCGGTAAAGAAATCGGTGAGATTGTTGAGGAATCCCATAAGGTAACTTCCTTTGGTCGCGTTGCCTCAATGACCGCCAAGCAGGTGATTGTTCAGCGTCTTCGTGAGGCAGAGCACGAGGCAATTCTCACTGTTTATGAAGATAAAATCAATACTATCGTCAATGGCACCATCGCTCGTGTTGAGCCAAAACTAGTTCGTGTTGACCTCGGTAAAGCCACTGGCATCATGCTAAAACAAGATCAAATTGAGGGTGAATTTTATAAAGTTGGTTCACGCATTAAGGTTTTGATCAAGGCAATTGAGCGCAATGAACGTGGTGCTGATCTCCTAGTTTCTCGTGGGTCTGCTGAATTTATCAAACAGCTCTTTGTCCAGGAGGTCCCTGAAATTGAAAATGGTACTGTTGAAATCCATGCCATTGCCCGCGAAGCTGGTCGTCGTACCAAGATCGCCGTTTCTTCTACCGTGCCAGGTGTTGACCCAGTCGGTACCTTTGTTGGTGGTCGTGGTATTCGTGTTCAGGCTGTCATGAACGAAATTGGTGACCGTGAAAAAATCGATATCGTCAACTGGAGCGACAATATGTCTGAATATATTCGCGAAGCCTTGAGTCCAGCCGAAATCGTGAAGGTTGAACTAGAAGAGAAGCGCGCTAAGGTCTATGTCACCGAGGATCAGCAATCTGTTGCTATCGGTCGTCAGGGACAAAACGTCCGTCTTGCCTCCAAGCTTACTGGCATTGAGCTCGACATTGAACTCGCTGAAGCTCCAAAGAAGAAAAAACGTGGCAACGCCGAGGATTCACTTCTTTCTGCTCTTGAAGATAACTCTGAAGACGAAGTCTAGTTCTCATTACAAAAAATAGACCTCTAAGAGGCCTATTTTTAATGTTGCTAAATTAGTTTTTGAACTTTCTCAAATTTTCCACGTTCTAGCTTGCCTAATTTGTAATAGCCAAATTCAATACGATCAAGGTCGGTCACTTCATATCCTAGCGCCGCAAATGTTCGACGAATCTGTCGATTTCTCCCCTCGCTCATCTCAACTTGCAAACGTTTTCCCGAAATCTCGCCATTTTTGTCAGCTAGTTTTGTAATAAAAAGCTTACTTAGACCATCCGGTAAAGTAATCCCAATATCCGAAATCATCTGCTGATGTAGAGGCGCAAGTGGCTTATCTAGTTCCACAATATAAGTTTTAATTTTGAAAAATTTTGGATGTGTCATCCGGAAGGCAAAATCACCATCGTCAGTCAGAAGGATCAGGCCAGAACTTTCCTTATCTAATCTTCCCACAGTCTTTAGGGCTTGTAGATTCTTTGGCAAGAGTTCATACAGAGTTGGTGTATCTCCCTGGCGTCTCCTCGAAGAGACATAGCCGCGAGGTTTGTTTAGCATCAAGTATGTATAGTTATGTGAAAAAGCTACGCTCTTTTTGTCGACTAATACTTTTGTATTGTCATCGATTTGCATGCCAAATTCCGCAATCTTACCATCCACGGTTACGCGGCCACTAGCAATTAAGTCGTCGGCCTCACGTCGCGATATTCCAATTCTCTCTGCTAAAAACTTATTTAAACGCATATTATAAATATATCATATATGAGATATTCTAAACTGTTCCCATACCGCCTAAAATTTGATCCATTTGGTCTTTAATATTCATACCGGAATCGTCTGTAACGGAATTTATTGAGTATGAGTCATTAGTAAGATTTGATCCTATGGCTTGGCTAGACTGAACCGGCTGGGCTGGCTGAATAGGTTGATCTGGCTGCACGGGCTGCTGTATAGGTTCAACCGGCTGCATAGGCTGAACAGTTTCAGCTGGCTGTATATTTTGCATATCCTGAACCGTCTGGGCCGCCTGCATAGTCTGTTCGGCTTGAATGGCTTGAATCGGCTGAACCGTTTGAACTGGCTGAACTGTTTGAATTTGCTGAACTGGTTGGGTAGATTGGACAGGTTGGATCGGCTGTGCCTCAGGGGCACTTTGGTTCATTGGCATTGCAGTACCAGGTTGAATAAAATCAGCTTGATTTACAGCGGTGTTCTCCGGTTTAGGATCCAATACCTCATGCACCGCATTAACCACATCTTCAATACCAACCTGTGACTTTACAAGAAAACGGTCAGCACCGAGAGCTTCTCCACGCTCTCTTTGATCCTCAGAGGAGAGCGCGGTCATCATAATCACCTTAATGTCTTTAGTTTCAGGAGTAGACCTCAAAATGTCCAACATATCAAAACCAGAAATCTTTGGCATCATAACATCAGAAATAATCAAATCCGGTTTTTCCTTAACCGCAAGCGCTAGCGCCTGTTCACCATCGCCAGCCGGTACGATCTCATAACCCTCGGCCGTCAAGCGAATTCCATAAATTTCTCTTAAACTCTGGTCGTCCTCGACGAGTAATATTTTTGCCATATCATTCCTTTTAATTATTTAATGGTGGTACTTGATTAAAATTATTAATGCTTGGGGGTGTTGTCTGATTTAAGTTTTGCGGAGTCTGTGGAGCTATTGGCTGATTATTAATCATTGGCTGGGAATTGATATTCTGTTGAGTGCTATTTACTGGCTGCTGGGCTGGAATTGCGATAAATTGTCGCTCTGAGTTGGTAACTGGTCGTTGCGTCATTGTTGAAAGTGGTTGCTGTGTCATCGTTGCAAGCGGTTGTTGTGTCGTAAGCGGTTGCTGAGTTGCTATTACGTTAGGCTGCACTGTCGGTATTGCAATAGTCTGCGGCGTTGGTGCTGTGGTAGACTGTTGAGCTGGTTTTATAACAGGTGACTGTGCTTCGGAATTTGCTGGCGCTGCAGACGCTTCGGATACTGCAGGTGTTACGGTTGCAGTAGGCACTGCAGGCGCGGTGGGTACCGCTGGTGTTGCAGTAGTTACAGGCGCGGCGGATGCTGCAGGCGCGACCGTTGCCGTAAATGTATTAGGAGTTACGGGCACCACAGGATTTACGGGTGCGTCAATCATCCCAGAGGCATTAGTCGTAGTAGGCGCGAGCGGTGTATCAGCTGGGCTGGCTGCAACAGTGGTCTGTGGTGCTTGAGTTTCAGCTTGTGGTACAGTTGGGGTTGCTTGTTTTTGTGCGCTCATTGCCTCAATATTTGAAGCGATTTGTTTACGCCTCTGATATTCCTCTGCGGTAATGCGAGGGAAAGATAGATAGAAAGTTGAACCTTCACCAAAAGAACTCTCCGCCCAAACTTTTCCGCCCATAGCTTCAACGCGCTGTTTAACTAAATAAAGTCCCAAACCGGTCCCACCAACGGTACGCGTTTGTGAATTATCTGCACGATAAAACTTTTGAAAAACATGCTTTAGGTCATCAGGAGAGATTCCAATCCCGGTATCTGTCACGTTAATTAAGACGCGATCATCATCTCCTCGTACATTTACCCAAATTCCACCACCCTCGGCAGTATATTTGATTGCATTTTCCACTAGATTGTTTACCGCCTCGCGCAAAAAATCAATATCCACACTGGCATAAACTTCCTGGTTTAAAAACCTACCATTTCCACTCGTACTGGTCCCGTTCGAGCCAAAAGTATAGTGAATCCCTTTTTCGCTCATTTGTGGCACTTGGCCATTGGCGATCGAGCGTACGGTAGAAGTCATCTCAACAGGTGAAAGTTGTACACGAATTTTTTTATCATCCAGTTTTGTCACATCGAGCAGATCTTTAAATAGACGCCCAAGATGTTTTGAAGAAGTATGTGCTTCCTCGAGATATTTACGAGCGCGCTCATCGATGGTTGCAGTTTTTGGGTTAAGTGCGAGTCCCAAGTATCCCTCAATCGAAGCTACTGGTGTCCTCATTTCATGAGAAGCTGTAGAGATGAATTCAGTTTGCTCACCCTCCTCTTCTAGCTCACGAGAGATGTCTCTCAAGGTAATAATTCTTTCATTCTGTCCAGAATTAGTACTCACAACGCTAATTGCCACAGGTTTTCTTTGTTCAATTAAATTCACTAATACAAAATCGCGTGTGGAGTATTTTTCACCGGAATTTACCGCTAAAAGTACCGGGTTTACACTATCTTCAAGTTTCATTCCTTCACCATTTTCGAGTCTCAAAAGAGAGCTTATTTGAACATTCAAAATAGCCGAAGTATCAGTTACGCCGAGCATTCGCATGGCTGCTGGGTTAGCCAGTAGTACTACCCCCGAAGGATGTACAATAATCACGCCCTCCTCAATCGAATTTAAGACAAGATTAGCTAGTTCCGCCGTATTGCCATTGCTAGGCTCCGCTGGATTTCTTACCTCTTTTTTCTTTGCAAAGCTAAAAATACTCATCCTCTAAATTTTAACATAAAAGTTTTGTAATGTGATAAAATCGGTGCATGAATAAGGACATCTACTACATTGAGCCAGAAGATGATATTACCGATATTATCAATCATCTTAAGGGTTCCAAGCAAAAAGTCGTCGCTCTCGTTCCGCCAAAAAAACTTAGCGTCTTACGTAGTGCGATTAATCTAAAGTTGATCGCCAAAACAGCCAAAAACCTTGATAAGGCCGTTGTAATTATTACATTAGATCCTGTATTAATGAAACTTTCTGCTGCCTCTGGTCTGCCATTTTCAAAAAATCTACAATCACGACCGGTGTTGCCGAGTGAATATAAAGATTCTGCTGCCATTCATAAAACCGTGGCTGCCTCACAAGCAATTAGTGAGATGAGTGAAGATTCCTCTGATGTCCAGGAAGAATCCATTCAAGCTACTGAGTCTGCCTCAAATAATAAAAAGGAAAATATCCTAAAAGATTCGGCTGCAAAAGAAAATATTAAAAAACCAGCTACTTTAGGAAAAACTAATAACATTAGACAAGCTCCATCTGATGCCGAAGCAGCTACTATGCATCTTGATGCGAATGAAGTAGAAGAAGAGTCTGATGGCGAAGAGAAAGCAGTCAAAAAGATCCCTAATTTTGATAAATTACGCAAATGGCTAGTTCTCGGTGTGGCAGGCCTAATTGTTTGTATTGTAGGTGGTGTTTGGGCCTTTGTCTTTGCACCTGCTGCCAAGATTTCAGTCAAAATTAAGACCACGCCAGATAATTTCTCCGAGAATATTACCTTTGCAAGCGCGGCTGATCAGGCTTCAAACAAAGATGGCAAGATCCTACTCGAGACTGAAACTCTGGAAAAAGAAAGCTCTGTTGAATTTGATGCAACGGGCGAGCGAAATGATGGTAATAAAGCAACTGGTCGCCTCACTCTTACGGCAAACTTCAGTTTCTCTACCTCAAGCGCCACTCCAAGTGCACCAGATCGCATCACCGTCCCAATCGGTAGCGCTTTTGCGAAGGGAAATCTCAATTATCTTACCGTAGCTACCACCGAATTTAGCTGGGACGGCTCCACAACCAGTTGTACCGTCCGCACCACAAACACCTGTCAAATCCGTAAAACTGTTGATGTTGTTGCCTTCGAAGGTGGTACTCGTTTTAACATTGATCCAATCGCCTCAGGCTGGCAATCATCCGTTGAGCATGTCGATGCTTTTAACTCTACTGCGTTCTCTGGTGGTACTGACAAGGTTGTCAAAATAGTCACCGCCGCCGATGTTGAGAAAGCCAAAGTTGCACTTTCGCAACTCGATGAAGGAAAAGACGAACTATTTGCCAAAGTCAAAGATTCTGACTTGCGTATTGATGCAAGCTACAAGAAAACTCCAGGCGAGGCTACCTCTAGCCCAGCCATTGGTGAAGTTGCAAACGGTGGTAAGGCAAAATTAACTGCCAAGATAAAATATTCTGTCAATATTTTGGATAAATCTGCTGTCGAAGAGTATATTAAAACCCTCGTCAGTAGCCGACTCGGTAGTGATCAAAAAATCTATGAAATCAGCTCACTCTTCATTGAGCGTTTTCAAGAAAATAATGCCGCTTCAGCTAAGTTAAAAGCGGTCGTAAAGACTGGTCCGGAAGTTTCCGAAAAAACCGTACTCGATAAATCTCTTGGTAAGAAAATTGGTGAAGTTACCACCTTGATTAAGTCAATCAACGGCGTGAGCGAGGTTAAAGTTGACACCTCCTTCCCATGGGTTCGCAGTATTCCGGAGGATGTTAATAAGGTAAGTGTTAATATTACAATAGAAGAAAATAACTAGTGGGATTATGAAAATTATTGGACTCGACGTAGGTACAGTGAGGATTGGCGTGGCGCGCGCTGATACCGCCACAAAAATTGCTATTCCAGATGGTTTTATTAACGTTAATGGACAGGAAATTTCTGAAATCCAGCGTAAACTCGGACTTTATAATTCAAACATTCTAGTTATGGGGATGCCGCGCAGTAATAACGGTAACCAAACTGCTCAATCTGAATTTGTTAAGCAATTTGCGAGACAAGTGGCTGCTACTATTCCAGGTCTCAAAATCTATTTTCAAGACGAATCACTTACTTCTGTTGAAGCTGAGCGTCGTCTGAAGGCTCGCAAAAATAACTACCAAAAAGGCGAAATTGATGCCGAATCAGCATCTATTATTCTGCAGGATTTTATTGAGCGAATGCAGGTGGCCCTAAACAATCAACAGTCGCTTTCTCCCGCCTCTTTGGGGGAAGCAGGTAGTAATTCAGATAACCAAAATCCTGCCTCGAATTTTGCCAAGGAGGAAGAAGTGGCTAGCTCAAAAAGTTCCAAAAAACAACCAAAAAAGAAGTCGTTTATGAAAAAAATAATAATCGCTCTGGTTATTTTATTAAGCATAGCTGGCCTTGGTGTTTTTGGTGCTTACACCTGGTATGAAAAACAATTAGCTGCTCCTAAAAACTTTAGTTGTAAGTTTAATTCGCCGGCCGCAGCCGCCACCAGTGAAGGTAGCGAAGAAAATCCCGACTGCCACTATCAAAAGTTTGAAATTAAAACCAATCAAACCATAGGCGATATTGCTGAAAATCTCAAAAAAGCTGGCTTAATCAGATCGGATTTTGCCTTCAAAACTTATTTAAAATTATCAAGTAAATCAGCCAAGATTAAGGCTGGCACCTACAGCCTTCGCGCCAATCTTTCCGCCAAGGAAATCGTGGAGCAGATGGAAAAAGGTGTCGCCTCAAGTGAGGTTTTTAATCTCACAGTTTTACCGGGTGAAACCTTGAAGGAAATTAAGCAGAAGTTGATTAAACTTGGATATTTATCTGAACAAATCGATACGGCTCTGCTTAAAAAATACGATAGTCCAGTTCTTAAGGGGCTTTATGATAATGAGGGCAAGTTAACTAATCCTGCACAACCAGCGAATGTTGCTCTCGAGGGGTATCTCTATGGCGAAACCTATCAGTTTTATAAAGGTGAAACCGTCGAACATATTTTTGAGACCATGATTAATCAATTAAATAGTGTAGTTGTCGCCAATCATATCGAAGAAAAATTTCAAAAACGTGGCTTTTCGTTGCGTGAGGGGCTAATTTTGGCCTCGATTATTCAAAAAGAGGCTCACTCTGAGGATATGCCAGGTGTTTCTATGGTTTTTCAAAACCGCCTCAAGGTTGGTATGACGCTTGGGTCTGACGTGACAGCCACCTATGCTGCCGACCTAGTTAATCCGAACCGCGATCGTAATGATCCGAACAATAATCTTCGCGTACTAGAAACGGATAATCTTTATAATACGAGAAAGCACACTGGACTTACTCCTGGCCCAATTTGTAGCCCCGGAATTACCGCAATTTTGGCTGTTGCAGAACCAGATGAGAATAAGAGGTCGATGCGCTATTTCTTGACAGGAGACGATGGAAAGATGTATTATAGTGTAACCGATACTGAGCACACACAGAAGATCCGCGACTACTGCCAGAAACTCTGTAGTGTAGGGCTCTAGGTGGATTATCGGTATATTATGACAGCAAGAAAAAATCACAAACGATCATTTATTAAGCGAAACTTCAAGGTTTTGCCATATCTATTTATCTTTCTCGCCGTGCTTGGCGTCGTTAATTATGGTTCCAAAAATAAGCACGTCGATGAAGCAACTAATAACCTCAATCTTCAGTCGATTGCTAAGAAGGATTACGCCGTCTCAACCGACCAACTTTCTGAGTTCTATGTCGTATCTGAGCTAGCTAGTAATATGAGCCTAGCCTCCTCTGAGGTAGTAAATGTGAATTACAACTCTCTCACCACTTTGCGCGACTCCGGTCAGGTCTCTTCTGAGAAGATGGAGAAGCCAATTGCTCCACTTTCTACGAACTGTCTCAAAGTTGGTGCTATTTCCTATACGGTACTCGAGGGGGAGACTATCTCCTCAATTGCTGCTAAATATGCTGCCTGTGGCGTAACCGACACAATGGTCCGCTGGTCAAATAACTTTAAAAATACCTATGAACCTAAGGCTGGTGATAAGATCTATCTCCCATCTCGTGCCGGATTTGTTTATAAAATCAAAAATAACGACACGATTGAATCTGTGGCAGCCAAATATGGCTCAAAATCAGATGAAATTATTGCAGCAAATAACCTCGAATTAAACCAAAACCTGGTTGCTGGTGAGTATATTCTCCTACCGGACGGCAATCTTCCGGAAGCCGAACGCCCGGATTATGTGGCCCCTCGTTACACCAACTCTCAGTCTCAGAGCTACACTCAATCTGTTTATTATCGTACCTATTGGACCTCAGCAAATCAGATGCCATGGGGCTGGTGTACCTGGTATGCCTGGCAGCGTCGCTACGAACTCGGTGGTGGTTATGTGCTTCCAGGTGGTCTCGGCAACGCCAACACTTGGGATAATGCGCTCGTAAATAGTTTCCCATCAAGTCGCGGTTCCAATCCACAGGCTGGCGATGTCTTCCAGACTGATGTTGGCTGGTATGGTCACGTCGGTATTGTGGACTCAGTTAATGACGACGGTACGATCACTATTTCAGATATGAACGGTATCGCCGGTTGGGGTCACGTTGGTCGAAAAACTATCCCACAAAGTGTCTGGTCCAGTTACCTCTTTATTCATAGCCGTTAAAATGGTAAAATATACCCAATATGTTTTGTGATACTGCAAAAGTTAGTCTTAAGGCGGGAAAAGGCGGTGATGGTGCCGTTTCTTTTCGCCGTGAAATCTACATTAACAAAGGTGGTCCAGACGGCGGCAATGGCGGCAAAGGTGGCTCCATTATTTTTGTCGCAGATAAAGATACTAATACACTCATCGACTTTCGCTTCAATCCAATCCTGACAGCAGAAGACGGCGGTAATGGCTCCGGTACTCGCAGTGCTGGTCGCTCTGGTAAAAATCTCATCGTCGAAGTTCCAATCGGAACCGTGGTTAAGCGTGACGGTAAAATAATTGCTGACCTCACTCACGACCGTGAGGAAGCGGTTATTGCAAAAGGTGGCGACGGTGGCTTTGGTAATGCTCACTTCAAATCAAGCGTTCGTCAAACCCCAATTGTTGCCGAAGTCGGTGAACCGGGAGAAGAATTTGAGGCTGAACTAGAATTAAAGCTTCTAGCTGACGTTGGTCTCGTTGGATTGCCAAACGCCGGTAAGTCTACATTTCTCTCCATCGTAAGTAACGCAAAACCAGAGATTGCCGACTATCCTTTCACTACCCTCACGCCAAATCTCGGAGTTGCCACCATTGATCGCCATGACATCTTAATCGCCGATATTCCTGGTCTTATTGAAGGGGCCGCTGAGGGGCGTGGTCTCGGTCATGCATTCCTACGTCATGTTGATCGCACTGCTGTTTTACTCCATCTTGTCGATGTTTACAATAATGATGCTGGTGAAGCCTATCGTATTATTCGCAACGAACTTGATAAATATTCAGATCTCAAAGATCGTCCAGAAATTGTGGCACTCACAAAATGTGAAGGTGTTGATAATGAAATTATTGAGATGCAATCACAGGCCATTCGTGAGGTAAATTCAAACGCCTACATTTATAGTATTTCTGCCGTATCTAAAAAAGGCGTGGACGACCTTCTTCGCGCACTTTGGCAGGACATTAAAATTGCCAAAGAGAAAAAACAAGAACAGGAAAACGTTACTGCAGATATAGTTCTCGAGGATGACGCAAACACTAAACATCAAATCACTAAGGACGGCATAAAAGGTATTCCAGTTATTTCTCTAAGCTCACATGAATTAAAAAATACCTGGACTGTTACGCGTGGTGACGACGGCGTATTTCATGTCACCGGTGAGAAGATTGAAAAGTTTGCTCGTCGCACGGATATGGGGAACTATGCTTCGGTTAACCGTCTGCGAGATATTCTAAAGAAACTTGGGATCCGTGCTGAACTCACTAACCAGGGCGCCACGCAAGATTCCATCATAGAAATCTCCGGCAAAACCTTTACTCTTGTCGAACAATATTAGGCGGATTTTTAAAAAATAAACTAAAAAAGCCAGTATAAAATAGGCGAATTTTTAAAAACAAACTAAATAAACCAGTATAAAAATTGAATAACACTAAAAAATACTCCGAAAGGAGTATTTTTGCGCTGATGCGCGCCCACCCTGGGGCACATTGTTTTGTTTTAATTCGCTTTTTGTTTTTAATGAAATCTCCACACTCCACTATTTTTTTGAAGCGGAACCCCGTGAAGCGTATCAGCTTATGCTTAATATATCCTATGAAAGGCGTGATGTCAAGCATCTTTCTCTAAAATCACATAAAATCATATATGATATAATATTTCAAATGGCAAAAGTCAAATTCACTATTATTACGCTTTTTAAAGACGCGCTATTGCCGTATTTGTCAACTTCCATGATGTGGAAAGCTAGTGATAAAGGCGTTGCGGAGTTTGATTTTGTCAACCTTCGCGATTTTGGTCTTGGTCCACATAAATCAGTCGATGACACGCCTTATGGAGGCGGCGATGGTATGCTGCTTCGCTGTGAGCCGGTTTTTACTGCAATTGAAAAAGTCAAACAGGAAGACCCGACTGCTAAAGTTATTTTACCAACTCCAGCAGGTCGCATCTGGTCACAACAAATTGTCCGTGAATTTGCTGAAAAAATCGAGACACAGGCGGAAAACCACTTCATCATCCTCTGTCCTCACTATGAAGGTTACGACGAGCGAATTCTATCTATCGTAGACTATCAAGTTAGTCTCGGTCAGTTCGTTTTGACCGGTGGGGAATTACCGGCACTGATTATGATTGATAGTATCGTACGGGTTTTGCCAGGTGTTCTAGGTGGAGAAAACTCTGCAATTATTGAAAGCTTTTCCGAAGGAAATACAATAGAGTATCCACAATACACTAAGCCAGCTGAGTTTCGCGGCATGAAAGTACCTGAAATTCTGTTATCAGGTCACCACGCCAAAATCAAAGAATGGCGCGACGCTCATCAGCGCCCCTCACTCTAATTCTCGGAATCACCACCTAATCTCCACTTAATCTCCATCTAATCTCCACCTAATCTCCACTCTAGAGATCTTCTAAGTATTACCACATGCTATAATTTATCCAATGGATATTACTGCGAGATTGGAGGTGATTAAGGGTGTTGGTCCAAAAACTGCCGAAGCGCTTGAAAAGCGTGGCTTTCGCACTCTCAAAGATTTGCTGTATTATTTTCCTCGCAGTTATGAAGATTACCAATCTCAAACGAATATCGTCGATATTAAGCCTGGCCGCGTCATCCTTCGCGGAAAAATTCGTAATTTAAAAAACCTCCACACTCGTCGTCGTAATTTTGTAATTACGCAAGGGGAAATCTATGATGAAACTGGAGCGGTTCGAGTGGTTTGGTATAATCAGCCATATCGCATCAAGAATTTTGATGAAAAAACTACTTATTATTTCACTGGTCAGTATGATTTTAAATATAATCGCTATCAAATCACCGCTCCTACTGTTGCTGCGGCAGATGAAATTGAGCAAAAAGTAGATGGATTCCAGCCAATTTATTCAGCCAAAGGAAGTTTCAATTCCGCCTGGTTCAAAAAGCTCTTTGAAAAGATCAAGCCCTCATTTTCTGCTACAGTACCCGACCTCTTGCCCCTAGACTCGGCTCCAACCTATATCAAAAAAGGCTCAAGAAATCAGGCGCTTTTCAATATTCATTTCCCTAAACAAAAAGAAGATGTGGATCAGGCAAAAAGATACCTCAGCTATGAGGAAATCTTCGAACTAATTCTCGCCAGCCAACTCAATCGCCAAGAAAATCAAAAGCTCCGCGCTAAACCTCTAGCCTTTAACCTGGACTCAACTAAAGAATTCCTAGCGTCCTTGCCATTTGAGCTAACTCCTGCGCAAAAAACTGCTGCCTGGGAAATTATGCAGGATCTCACAAAAACTACCCCAATGAATCGTCTCTTGCAGGGCGATGTTGGTTCCGGCAAGACTGTTGTTTCGGCCCTAGCCATCTTCCAGGCGGTTAAGGATGGGGCCCAAGTGGCGCTACTCGCTCCAACCGCCATCTTAGCTTCCCAACATGCCGAAGGTCTAGCTAAAATTCTTGCTCCTTTTGGCATTAAAGCCGGTCTCCTCATCGGTGCTACTAAGCAAAAAGACCAACTAAAAGCTCAAATACAAAATGGTGAAATCGATCTCATCATTGGTACCCACGCTCTCCTTACCGACGATACGATTTTTCACAATCTCGCCCTGGTGATTATCGATGAACAACATCGTTTTGGTGTAGCGCAGCGACAAAAACTGCTTGAAAAAGTTGCCCTCAATCAATTAAGTGAAAAATATACCGCACCACACTTTCTGGCTATGACCGCCACACCGATTCCGCGCTCTCTTCAGCTCACTATCTTTGGTGATCTTGATGTGTCGATCATTAATCAGATGCCAAAAGGTCGTCAGCCGATTCTAACCAAAATTATTAATGAAACCAATATGCGCGAGATGCTATATCCAGAAATTACCAAGCATCTCGAAGCGAAAGAGCAAGTTTACTGGATTTGTCGTCTGATTGAACAAGATGAGGATGACCCACTTGAAAAAGATCAGCACACGGTAACGGAAGAGGCTAAGCGTCTTAAGAAAATTTTTCCCAAATATCGAATTGGCATTTTGCATGGTCGAATGAAGGCACAAGAAAAAGATCAGGTGATAGAGGAATTCAAAAATCATCAGCTTGATATTTTGGTTTCCACAACTGTGGTTGAGGTTGGCGTCGATGTCCCTAATGCCACCCAGATTGTTATTATGAATGCCGATCGCTTTGGGCTAGCCCAGGCACACCAATTGCGTGGTCGTGTAGGTCGTGGACAGAAGGCCTCTCAGTGCTTTCTTATTACAACTGGCGACAATCCGCCCACCACGCGTTTACGTGAACTCGAAAAGTCAAATAATGGTTTCTATCTTGCTGAAGTTGACCTCAAATTGCGCGGCCCAGGAGAAGTCTATGGCTCCATGCAACACGGTGAATTAAACCTGAAAATTGCCAATTTAGCAGATACAGAATTAATCAAAGACGCCAGGGCACAGGCAGTAAAATTCGCTGCCAACCCACAAAATATGCTAAAATATAAAGAGCTCAGCCAGTCCATTAGTAAATTCCAACAGCTGACAACTTTAAACTAGACCAGAAAGAACATATGTATTCAACCCTTGCTTTAACTAATAGTAAAAAATCGGGGAATATTGTCGGTACGCATCAAAAACTTGATAAAATAGCCCGCAAAATCCTCCAAAAAGCCCTCCATAGTAACGTTTATTTTCCAGATATTAAAGATATCTTGTTATTTGAAGGTATGGGCGGGCCAGATGGCTTAAAACGCAAAAGTCCAGGCGTGGACGAGCCGATGCATTTTATTATCCCAGGCAACGATGATGGCAAATTAATCCAAATGATTTTAGACCATCAATATAATCTTAAAAAAGCCCTTGAAGGTGGCAATAAAGTGCGTGCCGCCTTTGAGGCTGGTTGGATGGCACATGCTGTCACCGACGGCCTCACTCCGGCACACCATTTTCCACTCACCGAAGCACAGGGTGAACTAATGACCGAAAAAGAGTTTGTCAAGGTTTTTGGTATTCCAGTGAAGGGGATTATGCACGGTCGGAATTCCCTCGAAACTCTTCGCAATAACTGGCTTTACTGGGGAGTAAACGGCTATATGAGTAAACATGTGGCCTTCGAGTATGGCGTCGCCATCACCATGACCGCACTTCCAGAACGCGTGGTTACGCCAAAAATTGAGAAGAAAGAGCTCCGTCATGTCGACATTAAGGAGGCCTTCTATCAATCACTCGACCGCATCGCCGCCCTTAATATGTATAACCGTTTCTTAGAGCAAGGTTGGACCACTGAGCTGGCGCTTGAAACCAAGAATATTCTTCTTCCAGAAATTTCTAAGGCAATCGCTCTCTGTTGGGCTGCCTCAATCCCAGAACTATGCTAAAATAAGTATAAAAGGAATCATATGAAGAGTGCACGCGAAATTTTTCACCACGGTAAATTCACTAATGTTAAAATCACCTCTGGAACTTTTCGGGGACGAGAATTAAAAGCTCCACAAAATGGCGTCACACATCCAATGGGCTCGCGCGAAAAACTGGCTCTCTTTAACTCTTTGGGTAACAAAATCGAAGGAAAGATCATCCTTGATGTATTTGCTGGGACTGGTGCATTGGGGTTTGAGGCTCTCTCTCGTGGCGCCAACCACGTAACCTTTATTGAAGCAGATAAGCGTGCCGCAGAAATCCTTAAACAAAATGCCATCGTACTCGGCGTGATGGATAATATTCGTATTTATAATACCAAAGTCGAGAAAATCGCTTTCGATAGTCCTTTCGATGTCGTGATCGCTGACCCGCCATACGAATATTTTCATGACTTACCTCTGTCCGTGCTTGATCGTCTTGCCAATACCGCCAGTGAATATTTTGTTTTGTCCCATCCATCAGATTTTGACCCACACGTTATTGATGCCGAATTACTCTCCACTAAGGCCTATGCCGGTTCTCGTATTACGATTTTTGCTCCAAAAGGCTGCTAGACGTACTTTACATTCAGCCTGAAATATCGTATAATATACTAAGTTAATTGTTTAAAATCTCGAGGTGGTGTCGGGGATAAAGTGGAGAAAAATCATGACTAATCAGGACGCCAACCGCCCACAGCGCATCAAAATTATCATCATCAGTGTCATTGCTGCCATACTTGTTTTTATTATTGGCGCATGGCTCATCACTTCAGCTATTAAGAGTGTTGAGAAGAAACAGGCTGAGACAAAAACCAGCGAACAGTCAGCTTCAAAAGATGAAAATAAAACCTCCTCAAATGAGGCTAAGAATAACGCAAATACCGGTTCAAATAGCAGTTCAAATGCCACCAATGGCTCAAACTCTGCAAATAGCACCAACAACAAAACCACCGATACTACAAATACCGGAACCGTGAATTCTCCAGCTGCTCAGTATAATAATTCTGCTGCCAAGAACTCAGGTGCCGTTGTTTCGCAGAAATCAAATATGCCAAATACTGGACCAGAAGAGCTCCTTCCAACTGCCATTCTAATTGGCGTCGCCAGCTATCTTTTCTTTAAGAACCGCGAATATAAAGCTCGCGCAGTTGAAAATCGCGCTTAATTTAGGCAAAAAGACTGGGAAGTCCAAACTGGCAAGGTCGGGAAAATCAAACTGGCTAGGCTAGGAAGTTCAAATTAGAAAGGCCGGGAAGTCCGAACTGGTATTATAATTAATAAAAAAGGATACCTATGTTAGAAAACCAATCAGAAAATAAAACAAAAATTTTACTTGCCAGTAGTAATACTGCAAAAATTGCAGACTTTACGGTCTTTTTAGGCGATCATTTTGAAATTGTGACTCCAACCATGCTCGGAATTGAGGTTGAGGTGCCAGAGGGAATCACCTCCATTGAAGACAATGCTATGGCAAAGGCAAAAACTTATGTCGAAAAAACTGGCCTACTCACCATTGGTGACGATACTGGTCTATTTATCGAGGAATTAAATGGTGAACCTGGCGTCGCTCTTAGGCGTTGGGGTGGACAGTTATCGGATAGCGCCACAAATGAAGAATTCTGGGCATATCTCCAGGAAAAAGTTAAAAACTTAAAAAACACCAAATGCTATTTCAAGCAATGTGTCGCCGTTGTCTCTCCAAATGGCAAGTCAAAATTTGTTTATAATTATAATCACGGCACAATCAACCAGGAAAAAGTAAAACTTCCATACAATGGCACCGGTTTTCCAATGGCAACAGCTTTCGAGGCGGAAAACCGTGGTAAAACCTGGGTTGAGATGAGTGATGACGAAAAACGCGCTGTCTCAAAACAGTTTATTGATGAATTAAATACTGCAATTAGGGAAGTTGCTGAATAAAATCGATAAACCTGTGATATAATAATCACAGGCCCGAGTGGTGAAATTGGTATACACGTATGCCTTAGGAGCATATGCCTCGTGCGTGCTGGTTCGAGTCCAGTCTCGGGCACCAAAAATCGATTCTTATAGCAGCCTATATATAAAAAATATAGGCATTTTTGTGCCATGCTAAATATTAGTATATAATACAAATATATTGTACTAAACATGGAGAATATACGATGTCGACCAAGCCTTCAATAAATGATATCGCGGCATTAGCCAAGCGGAGAGGATTTATTTTTAATAGCAGTGATATTTATGGCGGTTTTGGTGGAATATATGATTACGGTCCATATGGTGTTGAATTAGTTAAAAACCTAAAAAACGCCTGGTGGTACTACATGGTTCAGATTCGACCAGATATAGTTGGTTTGGATAGTAGTATTTTTATGGCTCCAGAAATTTGGAAAGCTAGTGGGCATGTAGATGGTTTTTCCGATCCATTAGCAGAATGTAAAGAATGTCACACTCGTATACGAGTAGATCATATACTAGAAGACATTGGGGTATTTGCCGATGAAAAAATGAGTTCGGAAGAAATTAATAAATTATTTCAAGAAAACATTGAAAAAATAAAATGCCCTAAATGTAATAAAAATAATTTCACAGAGGCAAGGAAATTTAACCTACTTGTTAAATCTAATCTTGGTAACTTTTCAGAAGATTGGAGCTGCGATCCGGCATATCTACGTGGAGAAACCTGTCAGGGGATTTATGTAAACTATCTTAACGTGCTTCAATCCTCAAGAGTAAAAGTGCCTTTTGGGATTGCTCAAATTGGAAAAGCTTTTCGCAATGAGATTAGCCCAAGGCAATTTATTTTTAGGACTAGAGAATTCGAGCAAATGGAGATGCAGTATTTTACGCGTCCGGAAACTGAGCTAGAGGAATATGAAAAATTACGTGTATATAGGTGGAACTTCTTCACTAAGTTTCTTGGATTCTCTGAAGAGAATATTAGGTGGCATAAACACGAAAATTTAGTATTTTATGCAAAAGAAGCCTATGATATTGAATACAATTTTCCATTCGGATTTAAGGAATTAGAGGGGGTACATGCTCGAGGTGACTATGATCTAACACAACACCAGAAAGGTAGTGGAAAGAAACTAGACTACCTAGATCCAATCACTAATGAACGATATATTCCACATATAATAGAATCCTCAATAGGAGTTGGTCGTCTTGTCTTAGCTACACTAACTGAGGCCTATACCACAGTTAGAGGAGATGAAGGTGAGAGGTTTGTCTTAAAACTACATCCTCTTATTGCCCCAATTAAAGTTGCCGTATTTCCACTTTTAAAAAATAAACCACAGTTAGTCGAAAAAGCAGAAGAGCTATACGGAAGACTTTCAAAGAAATTCATGTGTGAGTATGATGATAATGGTAATATTGGTAAGAGGTACCGACGCCAGGACGAGATCGGTACTCCATATTGTATAACGGTCGATTTTCAGACTCTTGAAGATGATACAGTCACACTAAGGGATCGCGATACCGCTGAACAAAAACGTATTCCCATTGATGATCTAACTAAAGTAATAAATATACAGAATGAATTTAATTAAACCCAAAAACTCCACATGGGAGACGAGGTCTCGGTAGTATCTTTATCAAGCGGCGAGTTTTTTGTTTAATGTTATAATAAGCCTATGCCTGCATTTGAGTTACAGAGTAAATTCGCTCCGACCGGCGACCAGCCAGCTGCCATTAAGCAGCTGACGGATGGTCTCAAAAAAGGAATTCGGGAGCAAACCCTACTTGGCGTTACTGGTTCTGGAAAAACGTTTACGATGGCAAACATCATCCAGAATATCCAGAAGCCAACCTTAATTTTGGCGCACAATAAAACTCTGGCCGCGCAGCTCTATTCTGAATTTCGGGAATTTTTCCCAAAGAATGAAGTTCACTACTTTGTCTCCTACTTCGACTACTATCAGCCTGAAGCCTATATTGCCAGCACCGATACTTACATTGAAAAGGACTCGGCAATCAATGATGAAATTGATCGACTTCGACATGCTGCCACGGTTGCACTCCTGACTCGCCCAGATACTATCATCGTTGCCTCTGTTTCTTGTATTTATGGTATTGGTTCTCCAGATCATTATGTAGAAATGTCACTCCCGCTCATCAAAAAACAAGGGGTCTGGCAAATTATGGCTCTAAGTGAACTAGCTAAAAAATCTCTTGGTCGCCTTCACTCGCCGTCTCTGGTTAATACCGCCACTCAAAGCACTAGTTCTCTCAATCAGACAAATTTCATGATCTATCTCATTGCCATGCAATACCATCGCAATGACCTCGCCTTTGAACGCGGTAATTTTCGAGTTAAAGGCGATACGATTGACCTATTCCCAGCCTCAGGCGAAGTAGCTTATCGCTTTGAATTTGATTTCGATACACTTGAATCCGTTAAAATTATTGACCCGCTCACTGCTGAAATTCTCGAAAAACCAGAGCAGATTCATATCTTCCCAAACACTCACTATGCCACCCCTCGCGATCAGCTTTCTCGTGCCATAGATACAATTAAGGTTGAGTTTGACAATCGTCTAAAATATTTCGAGGCAGAACATAAATATCTTGAAGCGCAACGTCTGTCTCAGCGTACCAAATATGATCTCGAGATGCTTGAGGAAACTGGCTTTGTCAAGGGTATTGAAAACTACTCAAGACACCTGGACGGTCGTAAAGCAGGTGAGCCGCCTGCTACTCTGCTCGATTTCTTCCCGGATGATTTTCTGTTGCTTGTCGACGAGTCTCACATGACCTTACCGCAAGTACGCGGTATGTATAATGGTGACCATGCCAGAAAAACCACTCTCGTTGATTATGGCTTCCGTTTGCCAAGTGCCCTGGATAATCGTCCACTCACCTTTGATGAATTTGAAACCCACATCCGTCGTGCAGTCTATGTTTCTGCCACACCAGGTAAATATGAACTCGAAGTCTCTCCAGCTCCAGCCCAGCAGGTGATTCGCCCGACTGGTCTCCTAGACCCAGAAATTGAAGTCAGAAAAACCGAAGGTCAAATTGATGACTTAATGCAAGAAATTGAAGAGCGTATTGCAAAAAACCAACGCGTAATTGTTACAACCCTAACCAAACGCATGGCCGAGGATCTTTCGGAACACCTCAAGGACCACGGAATTAAGACTGCCTACATCCATTCAGAAATCGATACTCTGGAACGTGGTGATATTCTGCGAGATCTTCGCACCGGCGTGTATGACGTCCTGGTCGGCATTAATCTCTTACGTGAAGGACTAGATCTTCCGGAAGTCTCCCTGGTTGCAATTTTAGATGCCGACAAAGAAGGTTTTTTGCGTTCGGAGTCGGCTCTTATCCAGACCATTGGTCGTGCTGCTCGACATGAAGAAGGACACGTGATTATGTATGCCGATAATATTACCGAAAGCATGGAGCGCGCCATTACCGAGACCAATCGTCGTCGTGATATTCAGATGAATTATAATAAGGAACACGGTATCACTCCCCATAGTATTAAAAAGGAAATCTCTTTAGGTCTTCGTGCTATTATTCCTGAAAAGGAAAAAGAAAATAAGCTAGATCTAAAGAAGGTGCCAAAATCTGAATTTAAGGTCTTAATTAAAGAATTATCCGAACAGATGCAGCTTGCAGCAGCCAATCTTGAGTACGAAAAAGCTGCTGAAATCCGCGATATGATTCAAAAAATCAAAGACGAAGAAGAAAAAAGGAAAAGCTAATGTCCAAAATCTTAATCATCGAGGATGATGAGGGGATCAGGGAAGGTCTCTCAGCGCTTCTTTTAACCTCAAACTACTTACCGTTAGTTTTAGATCTGAACTATATTTCAGTGGAGAAAATTCAAGAATTATCGCCAGACCTCATCCTGTTAGATATTAATCTGCCAAATATTAACGGCCGTGATTTTGTGCGCGAAATCAGAAAAAGTCTCAATACTCCGATTATTATGGTTACTAGCCACAACACCGAAATGGATGAAGCACTTGCTATCAGTTATGGCGCGGATGATTTTATTGCTAAACCCTACAATCCCACAATTTTATTGCTCCGTATTGCAGCAATTTTGAGACGCTCTAACCTCGCTTCAGAAATCAAAACTTATCGGGGTTTGCAAATTGATCTAAAAAAGGGCACGATTTCTTCGGTAAAGAAGCCTGGCAAAATTATTGAACTCACAAAAAATGAATTATTAATTTTTCGCACCCTTCTTTTTAATCAAGAACGTATTGTCTCTCGTAATGAATTGATGACTGAGCTTTGGGATAATTGTGAATATATTAATGACAACGCCCTTACTGTCAATATCAGTCGTCTGCGTGATAAATTAGAAAAGTTAGGTGAAAAAGATACAATTGAGACTCGTAAAGGGCTTGGCTATATCTTGAATTAGGGAAAGATATGAAATTTCGAGAATATTTAGCAGATCATATTAGCATTATTCTTATATTTCTTTTTATTATTATTCTATCTGAATGTTCGTTCTTGATTTTTAATATTACATTTGAGTTGAACGTTTTTATCTTAGCTATAGATATTGTAGGTTTTTTGTTTTGTTTTATTTTTTCTTATTTTAAGAAAGCGACCTTTTTGCGTGAACTTCAAAAACGTACCGAATTACTAGACCAAAAATTTTTGGTACACGAACTTCTTTCTACACCAGAAACTCACGAAGAACAGAGACTTTGTCAAGTAATCTCGGAGATTAACCGTTCGATGATAGACCATATTAATCAGTATAAATATAATTTTCACGATTTTAAGGAGTATTTGGAGCTTTGGGTACATGAAATAAAATTACCAATTGCTTCGCTGAGATTAATTTTAGAACATGAACGGAAAAATCAAGAAAGTATTCTCCAGTTAGATCGATTAGATAGCTATATTAATCAAATTTTATATTTTGCTAGATCTGAGCACGTTGAAAAAGACTATCAAATTTCTGAATGTAGTTTAGCTAATATAGTCAAACATGTTGCTCTCAAGAATCAGGATATTATTTTAAATTCACAAATTAAGTTTCAGGTAGAAAATTTGGATAAAATCGTTGAAACAGACCCCAAATGGTTGGAATTTATCTTGGATCAACTATTGGCTAATTGTATTAAATATCGCAAAATAAAACATCCAGAAATTAAAATTTATACGGAAGAAAAGGATAAATTTCTAGCTCTTCATGTTTATGATAATGGCATCGGAATACCATTATCAGATCAATCACGTATTTTCCAAAAAGCATTTACTGGGCAAAACGGACGTATTCTAGAACAGAATCAGGAAAAAGCTAAACTTCTAGCTGAAACTAAATGTCTCAAAAGTACTGGAATGGGCCTTTATATCGTCAAGAGACTAATTAAAAAACTTGGACATCAAATTTCTGTTAGCTCGACTGAGAATGAGTATACAGATATTGTTATCTATTTTGCGAAAAACGATTATTACAAAAATGTAAGAAATCGTAATATTCAAAACACGACAAAACCATAGAGCCTTAGTAAGATAGACTTTAATAAGAGAATCTTATTAGAAAGGAAGTTATGAAAAATATTTTAGAAATTGACAAAATTGAGAAATATTATGGCAGTCGTGCTAATATCACTAAAGCTGTTGATGATATTTCATTTGAAGTCCAAAGTGGGGAATTTGTCGCTATTATGGGCGCCAGTGGTTCTGGTAAAACTACGTTATTAAATCTCATCTCAACAATCGACAAAGTTACTGCCGGACATATCTATGTCGCCGGCACGGATATTACAAAATTAAAAGGGAACGAGCTAAACCGTTTTCGTCGTGAAGAGTTAGGTTTTATTTTTCAAGATTTTAATCTTCTAGACAATCTAACTGCTTACGAAAATATTGCATTAGCACTTTCTATCCAAAACGTTAATAGCGCAGAAATAGAACATAGAGTTAAGAAAGTCGCTGAAGATTTAGATATTCAAAATATCTTGCAAAAATATCCATATCAAATGTCTGGTGGACAAAAACAGCGTGTGGCATCCGCTCGAGCTATTATTACCAACCCTAAATTAGTCCTTGCTGATGAGCCAACGGGTGCACTTGATTCAAAATCTTCAAGAATGCTACTTGAGAGACTCGATTATCTTAATCAGGAACTTGGTGCTACCATCCTTATGGTTACTCACGATGCCTTTACGGCTAGCTATTCTTCACGCGTAATCTTCATTAAAGATGGTAAAATTTTTAATGAAATCAATCGAGGCAAAGATTCTAGGAAAGAATTCTTTGATAAAATCATCGATGTTATGACTTTGCTTGGAGGAGACCTCGGCGATGCTCTTTAAATTATCTGTTCGTAATATTTTACGTAGTATTAAAGACTATGCTATATATTTCTTCACTTTAATATTGGGTGTTGTTATCTTCTATGTCTTTAATGCTATTGGCACACAGTCTTCCACGATGCAACTCAGTTCTTCATCAAGGGAAGTTGTTAAGCTTCTAATTAATGTTTTGTCCGGTGTAAGTGTTTTGGTGGCTGGTATTTTGGGCTATTTAATTATTTATGCCTCGCGTTTCTTGATTAAACGGCGCAATAAAGAATTCGCTATTTATTTAACTCTAGGCATGAGTAAACAAAAAATCTCGCTACTACTATTTCTTGAGACGTTACTCATTGGTATCTTCTCTCTTGTTTCTGGTCTAGTAATCGGTGTGTTCTTGTCCCAACTAATGAGCGCCCTCGTGGCTAGTCTCTTTGAGGCTGACATGTCGAAATTCCAATTTGTATTTTCCAGTGAAGCCTGTCTGAAGACCATCCTCTATTTTGGTGTCATCTATTTCGTAGTGATTATATTTAATACCTTCATGGTTAATAAATTAAAAATCATCGACCTCATACAATCAAGCCGTAAATCAGAGAAGACACGTCTTAAAAACCCAATAATCTGTAGTTTTATCTTTTTAATTGCCGCCGCTGCTCTAGGGTTTGCGTACTTTGAAGCAACAACTAACTACCTGAAGATCCTTAACAATGTTAATTTACTATTCCAATATTTCGCAATCGGTGCTATCTCTACATTCTTTATTTTTTGGTCTCTCTCCGGTTTAATCATGAGACTCGTTACTCTCCGTAAAAATCTATACTATCATGGACTAAATAGCTTCACATTTCGTCAGATTAGTAGCAAAATTAATACCACTGTTGCTTCAATGACTGTAATTTGCATAATGTTATTTTTAACTATCTGTATGCTTTCAAGTTGTCTTTCAATTCGCGAAGCAACGAAAAAACAACTAGCTTATGCCACGCCCGTAGATGTGATTATAAAATATGATAATAATAAAACTTCTCCGCACGAGCTAGAAGATGAGCAAGATTCGGATGATGAACAAGATCCAAGTAATAATCATTCAGATCATTCCAGCAAAACAGATGCTCAAAATAAAAAATCCACGGAGAAAAAACCTAGGCAACCCCAAGTTCTAGAGAATATGGATCAAAAAGAAAAAGTAGAGGATCTCATAAAAGAAAATCCCAGCGTTTGGGCACAATTAAAAGATCAACAATCAGTTTCTACTTATAATTTATCAAATACATTTGAAAAAAGACTCACACTCTCACAAGTTGTCAGTAATAATGCACTCAAGAAATATAATGAAATCACTCAGGGTACTGGTGATAGCAGTTACGCAACTCTCGATGTCTTATCCTTAACCGACTACAATAAACTTGCCAAACTCTACCATCTAGACCAAATCAAAATGGCAGAAGATCAGTATTTCATCCTTGCAGATTTTTCTAAGGTGTATCCAATTTATAATACTTCACTAAAAGAAGGTTTTCAGATTAAATTGGATAGTAGAACTCTTTCTCCTAAGTTCGACCACGTAGTAGAGGGTGCACTCGAGCCAACTTCTCCGAAATCTAATTTCGGTATCATCGTTGTCTCAGATAACATGATTAAAGGTCTAGTACAGCAGAACAATTACTTAATTGCGAATTATAAAGCTAATTCTCGTAAAGATCGAGAGCAAATTGATCAAGCATTGCAAAAAATGATTGTTGGTAACACGAATGATTTTATGCGATTTACAAATAATCGCATATATACTCTAAAGACCAAAAGTTATGTCATTTCTCTATCGGTTGGTCTGCAAGCGATCGCCACTTTCCTGGGGCTTTATCTCGGTATTATCTTCCTTATTTCCAGTGCAGCTATCCTTGCATTAAAAGAGCTTTCCGAGTCGTCCGATAATCGTGAAAAATATATGGTCCTAAGACGTTTAGGTGCAGACGAAAAAATGATTAAACAAGCACTATTCAGACAAATTGCCATTTTCTTCAGCACTCCACTATTGCTTGCCATTATTCATTCAGTTTTTGGTTTGACATTTGCCCTTAACATTCTTAGCTATATTGGTACTGACGGACTATCATCTTCAATCATTATGACGGTTGTTCTTCTAGCAGTCATTTACGGCGGTTACTTCCTACTCACCTACTTCAATAGTAAGCGCATTATTTCTGAAAAGCAATTACGCCGCGATTAATACAACTATCAGCAAACAATATCTGTAGAGAAAATAGAATTAATAAAAAATCACGGATAAAACAGATAGTGAAACATCTAGCCCCTCATAGGAGGGGCTTTTGTTATACTAATTCTATGAAATATCAAATTGTTATTGCAAAAAATATAAAATATTCCGATATCCGCTCAGAAAACAAAATTGTATTTATATTGGATAGTAAAAATCAACTTCCAACTTTCAACTCCCAGGGAGGCGTAAGGCGGCAATTTGAAGAGCTTTTTAAAGCAAAAATCCGTTTCGGTTATATTTTTTTCAAGCAAAAAAATAAAAATGCTATTTTTGCATCAGCAAAGATAAAAAAGCTTCCAAAAAATTGGCACTATGTGTTATTCTCAAAACTCAATGTGGAAAATTGCAAAGACTATGAAGTAATCCGACGCGCCATGCAGAAGCTCGGCTATATCTCCGATTTTCTGGTATAATTGTCTTATGAAAAATACACGCGAGGATATCTTGCATTTAGCAAAGCTTTCCAATCTATCCCTCGAAGAGTCAGAAATTGAAAGTTTGCAGCGAGATTTAGATAATATTGTTGGCTACATTTCACAGCTAGACGAATTAAATACTGAAGGTATTGAACCAACCTATCAGGTTTTTGAAATGGAAAATGTTTGGCGTGAGGACGAAATTAAACCTCAAGATGCCACCCGTGAGGAGCTTTTGAACCTAGCCCCTGCCGCAAGACAAGATATGATTCAGGTGCCAAAAGTGCTCTAAAATATAAGTTATATAATAAAGAAACCTAATTCATTAAAATACTGAAAATATTAAAGGAAGACCAAAATGAAGATTGCAAGTAAAGAACTTTCCGCCGTCAGCTTGGTAAAGGCAGCTTTTGAAAAAGCTCGTCAGTTCGCCAAGTACAATATTTTTGTCTCTCTTGCAGATGAAGAGAAGGCTATTAAGAAAGCCGAAGAAATTGATAAGAAAATCGCCGCTGGGGAAGAGGTAGGACCTCTTGCTGGTGTTCCATATGCCTTAAAGGACAATTTCCTGAGTAAAGAAGGCCACACCACGGCTTCTGCCAAAATTCTCGAACCATTCCAGTCTCCAATCGACTCCACCACTGTTAAAAAGCTCGAAGAAGCTGGCGCGATTATGATTGGTCGCACCAATCTTGACGCCTTTGCACATGGTTCTTCCACAGAGAACTCTTACTTTGGTCCAACTCATAACTCCAAAGATTTTGACCGTGTTCCTGGTGGTTCTTCCGGCGGTTCTGCTGTTGCTGTTGCGCTTGATATCGTTGAATTTGCAACTGGCACCGATACTGGTGGGTCTATTCGCCAACCAGCCTCCTTCAATGGTGTTTATGGTCTAAAGCCAACCTATGGCACAATCTCTCGCTACGGAGTGGTCGCCATGGCCTCCAGCACGGACTGTATCGGCTTCTTTACAAAAAATGCAGAAGACATGGACCTTCTAATGTCGATTTGTGCCGGTCGTGACGAAAAAGACCTAACTAGTCTCCCAAGCTACTATAATGACGAGGCTCAAAAATATTTTGTCCCAAAAATTGACCCTAAAACTGCTAAAATCGGTATTATTAAGGACTTTAGAAATGACTCAATCGATCCAGAGGTCCAGCGCGTACTTGACGAAACAGTTGAAAAACTAAAATCAACCGGTCATGAAGTCGTTGAACTTTCAATGCCGGCTCTAAAATATGCCCTTGCCATATATTACATTGTTGTTCCAGCGGAAGTCGCTTCAAACCTCTCTCGTTATGACGGCATCCGTTATGGCTACCGCTCGGATCGCGCCAAAAACCTTGGTGAAGTCTTTGGCCTTTCTCGCAATGAAGGTTTCATGCCAGAGAATAAACGCCGTATCATGATTGGTAACTTCGTCTTAAGTTCCGGTTTTTATGACGCCTATTTCAAAAAAGCCGAGCAGGCACGCATTTTGATTATTCAGGAATATCAGAAAGCCTTTGAAAAGTGTGACTTCCTACTCACCCCAGTTTCACCATCGCCAGCTTTTAAACTAGGCGAAAAGGTGAGTGACCCGGTTGCCATGTATTTTGAGGATGTAATGAGTGTGCCAATCAACCTAGCTGGTTTGCCAAGCCTTGCGGTTCCTGCAGGAGAAGCTAAGGATTCTAAGCTGCCAATCGGTCTTCAAATTATTGGGCCAAGACGTAGCGATAAAAGCATTCTTAGTTTTGCGAAAATCCTAAAAGAGGAGGCTAACTAATGCCAACTTCCACGCTTATTCTTTTGATTGCCATCCTCATCGTCGGAATCTTTGTTTTTATCGCCATCTCAACGACGGGACGCCGCGCTCATAATTTTGATGTCGAAGAATATCAGACTAGGTTTTTAAAAATTGAGAACTCTCTCACTCGTGAAAATAAATTATCCTATAATGTCTCGGTTATTGAGGCTGACAAGTTACTTGATCGTGCTCTGATGGAGCTTGGCGTGCCTGGTAAGACTATGGGCGAACGACTCAAGGCTTCCAGTGGTCGTTTCTCGCAGCTCAACTCGGTTTGGTATGCCCATAAACAGCGTAATCAAATTGCACACGAACAAGATTTTAGTTTAGATTATAATCAAGCAAAACATGCACTCGCCACCTTTCGTCAAGCTTTAAAGGATCTCGGGGCAATCTAATCGGAGGAATTTATGACAGAACCAAAATATGAAATCACCGTTGGTATCGAATGTCACGTGCAGCTCGCTACCAAAACAAAACTTTTTTCAGAGGTTGATAATGATGCGCGTGGTAAAGAGCCAAACTCATGTGTTTCACCAGTAGAATATGCACTACCAGGTATGCTGCCTCGCCTAAATCGCCAAGCTGTAATGATGGCAATCCGTGCCGGACATGCACTAAATTCAGAAATCAATCTTTTGTCACGTTTTGATCGTAAACACTATTTTTATCCAGATTCACCAAAGGGCTATCAAATTACCCAGATGTATCAGCCAATCATTGGTGCTGGTTTTGTCGAGCTTCCTAGTGGCAAAAAAGTTCGTATCGAACACGCGCACCTTGAGGGCGATGCAGGTAAGCTGACGCATTTTGATAATTATTCACTCGTTGACTTAAATCGCGCCGACACACCGCTAATTGAAATCGTTTCAATGCCAGATATCCACTCGGCCCGCGACGCCCATGATTATTGTAAGGAGCTTTGGCGCTTAATGACTTTTGCGGGTGTCTGTTTTGGTGATCTCTATAATGGCAACATGCGTTTTGACGTAAATATTTCACTTGCTGAAAAAGGTAGTAAAACCCTTGGTAAACGTGCAGAAATCAAGAATCTCAACTCCTTCCGATCGGTTGAGCGTGCCATCGAATACGAATATGAACGACAGAGTAAGATGCTAGATAATGGCGAAGTGATCGTTCAGGAAACTCGTGGTTGGAATGATGCCACCGGCAAGACCACTTCTCAACGTTCCAAAGAGGAGGCACAGGATTATCGTTATATGCCGGAACCTGATCTTCCACCAATTCGCCTAACTGCTGAGCAGGTAAAGAAAGAACAGGAGAATATGCCATTACTTCCAGCCGACTATCGCGCCACTCTTGGTATGATAGTGCCTCAGGACATCTTGGAGATCCTCCTCGATTATAAGCAACTTGTTGATAAATTAGCCGAGCTTAAGACTGAATATGATATTCAGGGAGTCGGTAAGGAAGTTAGTAAAAATTCGATCCTCAAAATCTCCAACCTCTTCACTTCTGTGCTTTTGGCTGAAGAAAATAGTAGTCTCCTAAATGACCCACTCCCAAGCGCCAAGCAGTTAATCGACCTCTGTAATATGATTGCGAAAAATGAGCTCTCAAGTACCAGTGTTAAAGAGGTCTTCCTCCGCTTCTTCGATCAAGAAATGCGTTTTAAGGACACTCGCACGATCGCTAAGGAGTTGAATCTAATTCAGGAAAACGACCTTGGTGCCGTTGAAAAAATCGTTGATGATGTACTTGCTGATCCTAGCAATGCGCAAGCTGTCGCTGATTTTAAGGCTGGTTCAGAGAAAGTCCTTGGCTTCCTTGTTGGCCAAGTTATGAAAGCTTCACGCGGCAAGGCAAACCCAGGTATGGCACAAGAAATTCTCCGCAAAAAACTCGCCTAAACCATAAGAGTTATGCTAGAATAGTAATACAAAAATTCAAGACCACAAGAAAGAATAAAATGAAACTATATACAAATGAAATTGTTTTTCGTGGTCATCCTGATAAAGTTTGTGACCAGATCAGTGACGCATTGCTCGACGCGTTTTTGGTGGGCGATAAGACTTCCCGTTGTGGCATCGAAGTAATGGGTGGCAAGGGAAAAATCTTTATTACCGGTGAAGTTACCACGAGTTCGGAAGTAAATGTTGAAGAAGTTGTCAGGCGCGTGCTTAAAGATGTCGGCTATATTGACCAGAATAACCGGGCGATCAATGTTGTTGAATCTGGTAATCCCGATGAGATTGAAATCGTCAATAATCTCGGTAAACAGAGCCACGATATTGCGCTGGGTACTAACGACGAGGTTGGTGGTGCTGGCGATCAGGGAATGATGTTTGGTTTTGCTTGCGATGAAACTTCCGACTATAAGCCAATCGCCATGCAATTACTCCAAGACTTTTCCAGGTTTTACGATGAACTCCGTCAGCAAGATACGCGATTCCTTCCAGACGGCAAGACTCAAATTACAGGTATATATGATTCCAATATGCACCTAGTGAAAATCAAAGATTGGACCATCAGCTACCAAAATACTGAAGAGGATCGCGAAGCAACTGATAAAATCCTAATGGATAAAGCAAAGGAATTAGCAAAGAAGTACGATCTAGTCATTGAAAAATTCCTCATCAATCCAACCGGTAAATTTCTCATTGGTGGCTTTCAAGGCGATGCCGGACTCACTGGCCGCAAGATTGTTGTTGATAGCTATCAATCATTCGCTCCAGTAGGAGGTGGTGCTTTTTCTGGCAAAGACCCATCAAAGGTAGATCGCTCTGGTGCATACAAAGCTCGTGAAATTGCTATTCGCTATCTTAAGGAATATCAGTTAGCACGCTGTGAAGTACAACTTTCTTATGCTATTGGAATTGCTGAGCCATTAGCTATTTATATTGTTGGTGACGGCAAGAATATTGATCCAAAACCAGAACTCTATGCTGAATGTACACCAAAGCAGATGATTTCTGATTTAGATTTACTAAATAAACGCTTTGAAGAAACCGCTAAATTCGGCCATTTCTAGAAAAGCAACTTTATTTTTGACAGAGAGCATGGTAAAATATCACCAACGTCTTTTTGCCGTATTTTAATTAATAAAATATGGTAATACACCGCAAGGAGACAAATAATACTAACTAAATAAGGAAATTCATGGCTACTGAAAATCATGATTTAGCAAAGCTTCGCAATATCGGTATTATTGCCCATATTGACGCAGGTAAGACCACGACCTCCGAGGCAATTCTTTACCGTACAGGTTTGAAACACAAAATCGACCTCGTTAAGGGTGATACTGGTGGTGCAACTACTGACTGGATGGAACAGGAAAAGGAACGTGGTATCACTATTACTTCCGCAGCTGTTACTGCCCACTGGAAAGGCTACAAGATTAACATTATCGATACCCCAGGTCACATCGACTTCACCGCTGAGGTGGAGCGTTCTCTTCGTGTTCTCGATGGTGCTATCACCGTTTTCGACGGCAAGATGGGTGTCGAGGCTCAGTCTGAAACCGTTTGGCGCCAGGCTACTAAATATGGTGTCCCACGTATCTGTTTTATTAACAAAATTAACCAGATCGGTGGTGATTTTTACAAATCTCTTGAATCAATTCACAAACGTCTTTCAAAAAATGCCGTAGCAATTCATTTGCCAATCGGTTTCGAAAAAGACATCTGCGGTGTTGTTGATCTTGTCGACATGAAGGCTTACACCTACAAGGAATATGCTGACCACTCACTCACTGTTGGCGAAATTCCAGCCGACATGCTAGACAAAGCAAAGAAGGCTCGCGCTATCCTCGTTGAGGAAGCCGTCTCTGCTGATGAAGAACTGATGAATAAGTACTTCAACCAAGGTGAAGAAGCTATCACTGAGGCTGAACTCAAGGCTGCTCTTCGCAAACGCGTTCTTGATGGTGACTTCTTCCTCGTTACTGGTGGTGATGGTCGTGGTGTGATTGTTGAAAAGGTACTCGACCTCTGTGTTGACTATCTTCCATCCCCACTTGATCGTGACCTTGGTCAGACCGTTGGTACTGATCCAAAAACTGGCGACCAGGTAATTCGTAAAGCTGACGTTTCTCAGCCACTCACCGCTCTTGCTTTCAAGATTGCTTCTGACCCATTTGTTGGTAAGCTTGTCTTCGTACGTGTTTACTCAGGTATCCTAAAATCAGGTTCCTACATCTATAATGCTACTACTGGAAACAAGGAACGCGTTGGTCGTCTTGTCCGTATGTTTGCTGATAAACGTGAGGAAATTACTGAAGTTGCTGCAGGTGATATTGCCGCTATCGTCGGTCTCAAGGAAACCACTACTGGTACCACTCTTTGTGATCCAGCCCACCCAATACTTCTTGAGTCTATTGAGTTCCCAGAACCTCCAGTCTCCATCGCTGTCGAGCCAAAAACCAAGGCCGATCAGGAAAAAATGGGCCTCGGTCTCGCTAAGCTTGCTGAGGAGGATCCAACCTTCCGTGTCCACACCGATGAAGAAACCGGCCAGACTATTATTTCTGGTATGGGTGAATTACACCTTGAAATCATCATCGACCGTTTGAAACGTGAACACAACGTTGAAGCAAATACCGGTGCTCCACAGGTTGCCTACCGTGAAACTATTCGTGGCACCGCTGAAGCTCAGGGTAAACACATTAAGCAGTCTGGTGGTCGTGGTCAGTACGGTGACGTTTGGATCAAGTTTGAACCAAACGAGCCAGGTAAGGGCTTCGAGTTTATCGACATGATTAAAGGTGGTGTGGTTCCTCAGGAATACCGCAAACCAGTTCAGCAAGGTGTTGAAGAGACTCTTAATGGTGGTGTTATCGCTGGCTATCCAGTAGTTGATGTTAAGGCCACCCTCTATGATGGTTCCTACCATGATGTCGACTCTTCCGAGCTCGCCTTCAAACTTGCTGGTAGCCTTGCAACTCGTGAAGGTATTAAGCGTGCTAAACCAGTGCTTCTCGAGCCAGTCATGAAACTTGAAGTAACCACTCCTGAAGAATTCATGGGTGACGTTATTGGTGATATTAACTCTCGTCGTGGTCGTATTGAATCTATGGAAGATCTCCAGGGTGGCGCAAAGCTCATTACCGCTTTCGCTCCTCTTGCTAACCTCTTCGGTTACACTTCTGATCTTCGCTCAATGAGCCAAGGCCGTGCTGCATCCTCCATGGAGCTCGCACAATACGAGGAGGTTCCACCTAACGTTGCACAAGAGATTATCGAAAAACGTAACAGTTCTAAATAATCTGAAAGCTAAAAAAGAGGCTAGTTTCGCTAGTCTCTTTTTGTTTCGAAAAGGAAGTAATATAATGGCACTAAGCATAAACAAGGAGTAATGATATGCAAACCACTTTTCTCTGGCTTAAATCAAATACTTTTGGATTGTATTTTAATTTTCTTGACTATGCAGAACTACTCGTCTTTGTTGTAATATTTTTAACTACCATTATAGCTTGTATACTCCTCCTACTAGCCAATGAAGTAAAGAGCGCAATAAAAGTATTTCTAATAGGAGCCTTGTCAATAATTCTGCCAGTGGCTTTACTCTATGACGCCCGTTACATATTGTTGATATCCCCTATGCGGGATGTTGCTTGGTATCTGGCCACAAACGGAGCGGCAGTGGCTGTAATTCTTTGTTTTATACCCATGTTTATCTTTATCCCGTATACTACATATATGACAATAGTGGCCTTAAAGAAAATAATCAAAAACCGTCGTCACAATAAAAACTAGAACAGTATTTTACTCTTTACTTTAGCTAGAGTTTCGTCTAAAATATAAGATATAGACTTTTGGGCTGGTTAATATTAGTGCCTGAAAGAAATTAATATTAAAGGAGAAAAATTTAGAATGGCAAATTTCGACCGTTCCA
>ERZ773003.352-NODE-352-length-34593-cov-52.800567_pt1 | contig 34593 bp, 43 predicted proteins | sample MGYA00580668_ERZ773003 | MGnify/ENA primary metagenome ERZ773003 (study PRJEB29015, sample SAMEA2738002) | human oral metagenome | biome: human oral; feature: human-associated habitat; material: dental | place: China | collected 2126 ...
AATTCTTGTATTCGTCGCTTATATTCCACAAATTATCGCAAACTTACAAGGATCCAAAGCTCAACCTTTCCAACCACTATTCGCAGCAGTTTCTTGCCTGATTTGGGTTATCTACGGTTGGACAAAAGAACCCAAAAAAGACTGGATCCTCATTATTCCCAATGCTGCGGGAGTGATATTAGGTGGCCTAACTTTTCTTACTTCTTTATAAGAATTATATAAACAAAACCAGCAACCCCATAAAAAAGGTGCTGGTTTTCTTTCTGCCGATTGCAAACATCCCACACGTTCTCAGATTGTTCTAGATTAACTAAAAGCTAATAAGAAAAGTATTTCGAGGTCATCATTTTTATTTCATTTCATGTTGTCTTATAAACTTTTTGGGCGAATTTTGGGTTTTTGATCTATCTTCTTTCACTTGACTTTCGCGTGAAAAATCACGCGCAAACAGACCAGCAGCGCTGCCAGCCTGCCAAGTCTTATTCAAAATCTAGCAAGTCACTTTCTACGACCGCCTCGAGTGCTAGAGATTTTCTTCCCTTATCTTCAAAATCAATAGTGATTGTGTTGTCTTTGATTTTTAGCACTGTTCCTGTTCCGAATGATGGATGTTTGACCGTTGAACCTACAACGCCTTTGTGATCCTCAATCCATTCTTTGACTTTCTCGTTTTCTTCTTTATCTTGAAGAAGACCAGACTGTTTCATCAATTCGACCACCTCAAAATACCCGTCTACAAATGTCCGTTTGAAATCTGAACCCATAGATAATTCTGAGCGTTTTACAGGCTCGCCAAGCCCTAACATTAGTTTAATAGCTTTCAAAATAACGTCATCAGGGACGTTGCGACTGTCAAGCTGTCCACCAACTGCGTCGCCGTAGACGCCGTAAAAATGCCCATCTTTACCATCATAGCCAAAGATGTCCATGATGTTACTTGTACCAAGATTGCAATAAACTGCTCCGTCTTCGTTTACAATAGCATACGCTACATCGTTATTTTTAATAGTTTCAAGTAGTTCTTTTGCTGAAATCATTGTTAGCTCCTCCGCATAATTTGTCAATTTGATAGCATTTTCTAAACTCATTTTTTCGATTGGTGTTTTCCCTGTAACCCATCTGCTGATTGTAGTGTCACCAATTCCAGTCGCTTTAGAAATTTTATAGGCTGTTACAGTCTTTAGTAATTTTTGAATTTTGTTAAAATCTGCTTTACTCATTTTTTGTTATCTCCCGAATACCAAGCAATAGCGATTGCCAAAATTGCTACAAATAATATAATTTTCATCTTGATTTTTCCTTCTCTTTCTTGTACAATGAAAGGCAAGGAGAGCTTTCGCTCTCTTACCTTCAAGCGATTATCTCTTCCGCCGTCTGAAAAACTTGGGAGCGATTTTCGCTTTTTTATTTTGCTCTTTTAGTACTTGGTACCAAGAGCGACTCTCTTTTGAGATTGCTACTGCAATCCCTACCGCAACTGTGACCCTTGCAAGCCACTCGTCTAGGTTGTCCATTTGTATCACCTCCTTACATTATTTATTATACCGCATTACACTGCGTTAGTCAAGTCTTTTTACAATTTTTTTTGATTTTTTTTAAAAAATTTTTGCAAATGAAAAAACCCCAGCCGAAAGGCCGGGGTAGATTAAAATTTAAGAAATCATTTTTTTATTTTTTTCGCAGTTTCCGCTGCGTTTACATTTCGGTAGCGTCAACCAGATAGGCATCTTCTACCCACTGGTCAGATTGAGGATGGTTGATGCGTGACCAACCTTTTGTTTTTTCGTAGACTCGGACTCGAGTCCCTGCAGGGAGAAATTCTTTGTCCGGACTAGCAGAGTTAGGGGCGGACTCGACCCAGTAGTCGTCTGACAGGCTCGCCTCATAGTAAGGCATATCAGAATTTGCTAGTGGGGTGTTTACATCCAGCTCATGCTCAAATTGAGATGTGGCTGCCTGCTGGATTGCTGGTGCAGACTGCGTTGGTGCTGGTGCCCCAGTATAACGATAAGCGTAGATGTACGGGCATCCGTTGTACTCCCAGATTTGATCATGGTTGTTAACTGTGATGCCGTTATATCCATAGTTACAGTGGATGATGTTTTCCGCGTCTACAAAGATACCAGTGTGTCCGCCTGCGCCTGTACTGTAGCCACGTTGACCCCAAATAAAGATATCTCCACGCTGGGCATCCCAGCCTTGATTTTCAGCGATGAGCTGATAGCCATTTTGAGTGAGCCAGTCGTGCATATACTCTGTATTGACTGCCCAACCGTGGTCAGATGCTCCAGCAGAGCGCAAGGCGAAGTAAACAGACGAGCTACAGTCATAGCTAGATGGACCGTTTCGATAGTCCATAGAGTAGGTCACAGCCCCCTCGCGAGCCGCCATCCATGCAATTGATTGTTCGACGTTAATTGTCATGATTATCCTCCTATTTATCAAACTGGCTAGCGCCAATAATATAAGTTACCTCGCCAACAACCTCAAGCGGTGTAGGTAGCTGACGCACATTGCTAGCATTGACCAGCACACGGCCATCTGGCATCAAAACAAAGTCAATTGCAGCTTGTGGTTGGATTTTACCTTGTGAGATCACTTTAGCTGTAAACGTTACAGGATGCGCAGGTTTAAAGCCTTCAGCGATCCTCTCAGTCAAAGTATATTGTCCGTTGTCCCAGCGTTGCGTTGCTGGTGTAGAGATGTGAGCTCGTACTTGTGCTTCCTCATTTCGAGCTAGATAGAGTTTTGACCCAAAGCCAAAACGGAAATTTCCTTCTGCGTATTCAGTTACTTTTACTTTTGTCATTTTTTTATTTTCCTTTCAAATTTTCAAAGGCCGCAAACCAAAAATAGGTTGCAGCAAAAGCAAACAGAGCAAGCTTCAGAGCCTGCTCTTTTATGTTATTTCTTAGGTTCGTCATAACCCAAAGCCTGTTGACTATCAGCTAGCCCAGCGGTCGTCGGGTCGTTAACAACCCCAACGAGCACCAGCAAAGCAAAGAGCACATTGATAAAGACTAAAATCTTATCAATCGTTACCCCAAATTCTAGCTTCAGCCCGAAGATGTCGCCCGCAGCCTGCAAAAGCAAGGCGATAGCTGGCACCAGAGCCAGCCAGAAATTCTTGTTTTTTAGACGTACCGTCCAGTTAATCTTATTCATTTTTCCTCCTCGATAGGCAATTCCGAAAATTTTTCGTACAAAAGCTTGATGGCCCCATTTCCACCAAGTTCAACGTAGCTTTCATAGAGGCGGGACAACTCTTCCAACTCATGCTGGGTAGTCTGGCCACGCCTCAAGGCTTTTTTTAGATTTTCTTGCAATCTAAATCGTTGCAAGCGTTGCAAACCTTTTTGTATCAGATTTAGATCCTGATTGTTTCTGTTTCCGATATTTTGGATATTGATTACAGACTCTTTCAAGTCTCCCAAATCCTCGACTAGGCTTTCGATTCGCCTGTCTGTCTCCTTGCTATTTTGATTACTCCTGTAGCTAAAATAGCTAGGGATAATCACGACTAAGACCGTTGTGATCTTATCTAATAAATCCATCGAATTCACATTTTGCCACCTTCTATCCTAATTTAGGCATGATGATGCTTAAAATGCCTGTTTGTAACATTTCTTCGACATTTTGTCCCCTGTAAGTGTAGCCATCACCTTCGCGAGTAGTAAATTTAAAAATTGTTGCTGTATCTTTTGGCCATTTTAGATTTGTCCCGAACGGATAAGGCGCAGATATGATGTCGCCATTGATATACCGTTTGTCCTTAACTAGCGGTTTGACAAACGCTGCGACTTTAGCGTATGTTTGAGCTTGCATGCCGCCGTTTTGTGAAATAGCCAAAGAAATCAATACCTCAGTAATTGCTGAGACAGCATTTAGATATTCCTTGTTTTCTACCGATACCTGCCCAGCCTTGTCCGCAAGCTCTTTGTTTTTCTGTAATTGCTCATCTACCTTGTCGAACTTCTCTTTTTCTGCTCGATTTGGAAAATTCTCTTGATAGATGACCTCTAAAGCTAGCTCAAGTAGCTCTGTGTTAGACAAGTCAATCTTGTCAGGGGGTAAAAAAATAGGCACATTAGCGCCGTCTGCGTTGACCAATGTAACTTTGGTGGTGGACGCTGTGCCACTAGCGTCATACTCCTGTGATTTTGAGCCATATTCTAGTTTCATGCTGTTTCCTTTCTAAATCATGATTGTTAGCTGACCTTTGTAGATTGTCCCGTTACCAGTACTTAGTACATTCAAACTGCTTGTCCCTTGGTTAATTTGAACGTGGCTATTATCAGAACCACCAGTAGACCACTTGGCGATAACTAACATGTAATCTTGGGGGGCAACCCACACAGAACTTGGGATATCCCCAATATTCATTGTTGAGCCATTACCCGTGAAATTGTACTTGACTGTCAGAATGTCACCTACACGCTTATAGTAAGTTCCAGGAAAATTAGCTGACTGCCATCCTGTATTTATGAGGTTGGTATGGTCGGTATAGGCAAACTCTCTCCACTGGGATGGCTTCCATTCACGAGCATTGTTATAATACCTTATAAAATGACGACCTGTGCCAAATTCTGTAAAAAACTGCGTACCTTTCCAGGTGTCGAGCCAGTAGTTTTGAAACAACCCCCATGGCCCATTTTTACCCATAGGGTTATCGGCATAGCGACCATCACGCCAATCAAAGGTTGTAGCTTGGATATTCCATGGCTGGTTCCATCCGCCCTTATTTAATCCGCCGTCATTTCCAACAAGCCGATACTGCTGGATCGGGTTGCCGTTTGCGTAGATGTTGCCATTAGCGTAGATGTCACCCTTAACATCAAGTGCTCCACGTTCTCTGATTTTGTTTACACCGACCCCGTTGCGGTCATAAGAAAAAACCACGCTTTCCGTGGCTACATTAACTGCAAACTCTGTCTGTGTGAACTTATCTTCTAGCGTTCCAATAACTACCCAAGACTGATTAGCTAAGTAATTACCAGCTAAATTAGCTTGTGAGTTGACCAGGCTAGATATACTTGTCCAGGAGCCAGCAGCTGGTCCAGTGTCTAACGTGTAGCTAGTGCTCCCCAGCCTAGCAACCTTGAAAGAAAGGGTCATGGTGTTTTTCTGAGACCCTGAGGCTGTCAGCGGTGCTATTTTGGCATTTCTAGTCACTGTAAGGGTGCTAGAGGTTGCACCAGTCCTAGCAATGCTAAAACTAAGGGCTGGAGCAAAATACTCTAGCACAGTGACCGTCACATCTCTAGTATCAGACCAACGCCCACGGCTATCAGAGACACTTGCCCTGATAGTCACGTTGCCGCTGTAGTTCATAATACCCAGAGTGCCTCCGTTAACATTGGTAGTCTGGTTCTTACCGACTATCTCAGCACGGTAGCCCGTGATGTTTGAGCCATAAGACCCACTTACACCATTAAAAGCTACCTTGATGTTAGAGATAATCTGGATGAATGTGTTAGAGTTCGGTACCACGTTCTGAGCAGCTGTATTAGAGTCTGACAGAGAAACGCCTGTAAAGCTAGGTTTCATGCTAGCTGGGACACTTGCTGTCAGTGTAGCTGACTGCGTCCCTGTCCTAGTCCCTCCTGAGTAGGTATCTACGTAGATAGTCCCTGTACCCGTTGCTGAGTTCGGGATGTCGTTAGCAAAGTCAAGGGGGATAGTCCACGTTGTAGAGGTGTCTATATTGCTTGCAATAGTCCCTGACTTATTGCCCCAGGCATAGCGGACAGTATGCTTGAAACTAGAACTTTGACGATCGATGTTGATCGTTACTGGACTACCAATAGTGCCTGAACCGACACTAACTGAACTAGACCTTGGAATAGTAGTCAGCGTGAATGAATTACCGCTGATACTCAAAGTACCAGGAGACCATCCACCACTGCCGATAAAATGAGCAGAAAGACCAAAGGCCTTGCTACCGTCTGCATTGTGCCCAACCGTGATAGTTTGGTCAATCAGCCAGATAGTTGAGTTGTAGCTAGTCACGCTAGGGCTACCTGACCAGTTCAAGCGTTGTCCGTTCAAGTCTACCCATGCAGAGCAATTATACTGAGCAAAGGTAGTCGTTGTATTGAGCAATGCAAGTCTAACCCTAACTTGGCTACTATTCCCTGGTATATTTTGTGATACTTGGTCAATCCATAGACGGATACGGTAACCTCTATCGTTATTTGACCAAAATTCAGCCATTAAGCACCTCCTATGTATCTAATCACGTTCATATCTGGGTTGAGATGGTATTGTTCTTCTCTAAACCGTCCAATCTGGATTGTCTTAGAGAAAATACCATTTTCAATGTGGATGACCCCTTGAGAAATATACATGACTTCCACCCCTGCCGAAAACATTGAGATACGCCCGTTGGGATTAAACATCATGCTAGAGCTGCCATCATTCTTACCGATTACCAGTCCATCATTCGACGAGCTCATATAAGTATCAATGAAATTCCAGCGGTCAGATAGCTCTCCAAGGTTTTTAGCAATGTTAGAAACACGCTGAGTAGCTGAGACTAGGTCTTTTTCTGCTTGTGCTCTTGCCTTGTCATTGGCTTTGACATAGTCTTGATAGGCTTTAAGCCAATTATCCAAGGTGGCAGCACTAGCCTTAGCCTCTAGCTCAGCTTGGACGATACCCGCTTTCTCGTTGAGGGCGTTAAGCTGTTCCTGAGTTAGCTCTTGGTCAGCTTTAGAGTCTAGTTGTTTTTGAGTCTCTGACCAGTGAGGTTGCCAGCTCGTCATAGGTATAGCTCCAACTGTTAAAACAGCCCAGTCAGCATTACCAATTCCTTCGAGTTCTACAGTGAAAAATGATACAACATCTCCAGCGTTAAGGTTTTTCTTGGATGTAAAAGTAGCGCTCCAAACATCCAACTCAAAGCTATATGATAAATTTATCCACTGCCAGCTATCGCTAGAATTTTCACGAATCCCAAAGTTAAGTGTACTATTATCACTCCTCCACCACCTAGCACTTAATGTGTACTGTTTACCAGCTTTTAAAGGTTCAGCTAATATGAAATCTTGTTGGTGCTTATTTCTCCATCTGGTATTTGAATCTAGTAAGATATTACCTGATTGCTCTGTCGTTCCAAATAAAGCTGTCCACTTGTACCTGGTAGGGTCTTGACTGTCTGCCTCAGTAAAGTCTGTTAGCGTACCTAGATAGCGTTTGTTGGTGCTGTCTGAGGTGCTAAAACCGTCACGACCATCGGCTGAGTTTGCCCAAGCACGGTGAAAGTATGGTGTTCTACCGTCTGCCCCTGGCTTACCTGGAATACCTTGGGCGCCATCTTTACCGTTCTTTCCGTCTGGACCTCTCCACCTTGTCCAACGATAATCGGCGGGATTCTTACTGTCAGTGATGTTAAAGTCAACATAAACCCCTACATAAGGCTTGTCTATGTCGGTCTGGCTAAAACCACTACCTGAGACAGTATCGGCATAGGCTAGGTGAGTGTATTGAGTTTTACCGTCAGCTCCTTTTGGTCCAGGAATACCTTGGTCGCCCTTGACACCCTGTAAACCTTGGAGGCCTTGCAAGCCGCGCTCACCACGGTCACCACGGTCACCTTTTTCGCCTCTATCTCCCTTATCTCCCTTTGCTCCAGTTTCACCTTTATCCCCCTTAGCTCCATCCCGACCGTTGCGACCATCGTTAATGTTGACGAAGGTTAATTGAGTCCGAGCTACCTCAGTATTTTTGATGTAGGCTGCCACCGTTAAAACCTGAGTATCTGACAGTTTAGCAGCTACGACCTTGTAACTTTGGCCGGCTATCACTTCTGTCCCGAAATAAAAACGGTAAGAAACATCTGCTATTATTTGTTTCTTACCTTTTCGTAAAGTCGGGCTAACTATGCTTTCGCCTTGTCCGTTCTTAAACTGCCACCCTCTATCTGTAGAGAGCTCTATTTCATATGGCTGCGCCTCTTCTGCAAGTCTGGCCATCCGTTCTTGCAGACTACTAGAAATAGCGTTCTTGAGCTTTTGAATATTAGAAAAAACAAAATTATTATTGTTTGGATTACTAAAAGAGATAATTTGTTCTGTGATACGAGCCTTTAAAATTAGTCCGCCTACAAAATTATTGTCTTGAATCTTAACAATGTCACCCAATTCTAAACCTAAGTGACCGGCAACCATATCCGAACGAACAGAAACCGCGTAAGTTACGACTGGATAAGCGTGCTGCTTTATCCATTTCAGCATATACCCCCAGAGCGCTTCCTCCGTGCTGTACTCGGTAGCTAAATCGTTTCGTATCCACTCGTCACTAGTCAAAGAAGCAGAAGCCGGAAACATCTCGACAGATAGCGGAGCATAGAGCCCTCTGCTTCCTTTTCGAGTGTAAAACTCTACTCGACCATCCTCGTTTTTAATCTCTCGTTCGATATTCTCGATTCCGAAAGTTTTTGTTTCCTCTCCTTCTGTTTTTGTTCCAGTTGCAAACAAGACATTAAAGAGCTGGCTTTTATCCACGGTTCGCTGAACACCTTTTAGTTCACGTCCGTAGCGTAGCTTAACATCTCCGCGTAATCTGCCAACGCCTTGATGGTTATCATCGTGCTCGTGGTAGATATTTAAAACCAACTCTTTAAAGGCTCCGTTCTTCGTCAAATTGGTTTCAAACTCAAATTCTCCTTCAAATTGACGAATGACCGAAATTAACCGAGCTAGTTTTGTTTCTTGACCATCAAAAGTCAAAGCGCGTTTTCGGTCAGACAGTTCATTTACTGCTATTCTGATCCGAGCGAAGTTCAAAATTTCCATCTTCGTTAGGTACCATTCAAGCGATTGGGCTTCTTCAGATTTGAATGACAAAGCCATCTCATTTTTTAGTTCCAGGTTTAGATTATTGCAAGATAGCTGAATACTGTAATCATCTTCGACGATATTCAAGACATAAAAAAGATAGTCCTTACCCTTGTACCGAAAAGAAAAATAAGCTTGCTCGTTAATCAACTTACAATAATCTTGAAATACACCATTCACAAATTTATGAACAGTAAAATCAAATGTAGAGGTCCCTTCTGCTAAATACCTATGCCAGGTATCAGAGGAAAAAGTCGGCATGTCAGGATGACCGCGCTTGATAAAGCCAACTTTGCGTAGCCGATTGTCCAAAATGTTGATTTTCAACTAAACATACCTCTCTTTCCACATGATTTCTATTTCTGGCATTTCTTTGACCCAGCTTGAAAAATGAATCTCCATCTCACTTGCGCCTTTTGGAATTGAGAGAAAATCTGAACCATCGATTTCCTCTTCGTTTTTGGACATTCCATCAACCAAAATCGAGCCACTGCCCATATCGATTTCTACGAGCGAACCAGGGCGGTATCGATTAGGCACATCTTCAATACCACTCACAAAGTCTTTGCGATAAACAATGCTATCAAGGTACATGTGAGTAACAAGCGGCTTATCGCCAAAAGCGCCTAAAGCTACATGGATTTTAGCACTCTTTCGCCCTTTGATTTCTGGAATGTGAAATTGAGGATAAGAACCCCACCAAAACACCTGCACCATGTCGTCGCGTCGTAGTAGATCCGACCATCCTCTTTCTGCGTTAAAGGGGTTCTGGTCGTCGCGATGCGTTCCAACGAAATTCCATTGTTTTAAAACCTTATAACCACCTTTGCCATCAGAAGCTAAAAAGTTGTATTCTGCATCCAGACCATTAGCCCGCTTGATGGTTTCAACACCATACAAAAATTGGTCGTTAGTATCTGAAACCATAATCTTGATGAAACCAAATTGATTGGCTGCACCTAACCAAAAAATTTGCCTCCACCAAAAATATTCATTCAAAGCCCCGCGGTCACGGGCGCTATCTAAAGGAATTTCCCACGAGACCGAAGCGGCATTGTTTGGTCGTGATCCACTTCCACGATTGCTCAAGGCAATATGAGGGCGGCCCCAAGCGTTGTCAATAGCTAGCGTACCGTTTAAATTCTGACTGAGATCATTTAAAATGGCAGAGTTTTTCTGTCCCTCGGCCAAACCTTTTACAATCCAATTGTTAGAAACATAGTCTTGAAGGATTTCTGATCTTTTATAAGATTGCCGATCCGCTTCCTCGTCGTTTCCCATTGCGAAAATGGCTGATTTGGTCACAATTCCAATATAGCCATTTTCACCTCTATGCTTTATTTTTATGATCGGGAAAACTTCTGCCGTGCCACGATTATTTACAGTGACTTTATAAGCGGTATCGCTTATCTTAGTTACTGTTCCGTTCCTTTCATCAGGATTGACTGCTTTCAGAGTTGTGTAACTCTTAGATTCTGCAGTGCCGGAAGGGACATCAAAGCTAATGACTCCTGTCGCTTCTGCTGGACTCGTAGATTGATTGATAGAATATGATGGGCTACCAGATGGTACAGCCCACCAAATCTTATTTGGCTCGTCGCTAAATTCTAGCGGAGCCGGTTTCGAGGAATCCACGAGGCTAGCCACTTCATTTCCGACTTCGTGGATTTTTCGTAGGCTTCCCTTGACTTTAAATTCGATAGAGATAGGTTTTGCGCCTTTCGTAGCGTAGAGGAAAACTTGTCCGTTTCGACTCGCTCCTTGATCGGCATAAACATTGTTGTAGCCTGTTCCGATATTTCGGGTAATGCTGGTAATCTCATCTACTAAATCAGTCAGACTCTTCCCGTCATAAGTAACAGATATTGTCAATTATGTTTACCTCCCTTCTAGTGATTCCATGCGACGGTTATAGCTTGTCTGAGCCTTAACCATAAACGGTGTGAGTTCCTTTGCAAGGCTCAGACCATCCACGATAAGACGATTGTCAATTGGTCTATCTTGGCCAAGGACCAACTGAGTCATTAGCTCGATAAGTGTATCTAACTTGTCAGAAAGCTTGTCAAGGGCGCTGTCGTCTTCTCTACGGCCGCCTAGTGGGTCTGTTGGGTGTTCACCCACAAACTGTCCTACAATGCGTTGTAGAAGCTGCCAAGCCCTTCCTCGCTTCGCTGCATCCATCGGAATGATATATTCTGGTTGGTTCCCCTCTGCAACTTCGTAAAGTCCGTGTTTAGTAACCAACCCTCCGTTTGCATAACCTAACGGGCCAGATACACGAGCAAACATTCCAGGACCACGGCCGTAGCGCGCAGCTGCATAAGCGATACCTGCAAGCAAATTGTCATAACCGTTGAAAATGTCATTATGTCCGGGGAATTTATACGCGTTAAATGTTGGCTCAATCGTCTGTACCAAACCTTTTGACGGAATCCCCGCCGCTGCATTACTATCCCAGTTGTTCACCGCTCTAGGATCCCCGTTTGATTCACGCTGAATAACGCGCATCCATGCGTTGACTTGTGAGTCACTCGCTTCAAAGCCGTTTTTCTTTAAGGCTCTGATGACTGTATTTCTCCAACGTTCAACACCGGTACCGCCACCAGTTGGGCCTGCTCCGTCTTCAGATTGTGGTGCGAGGAATTTCTTGATCCAATCAAACATACCACCGACTTGCTTTTTGATGTGTTTTTGCAGCGGATTATTAGCTTCAGATAGCGCCGGTGTATTGCTATCTCCGCCTCTAACACCAAAGTCAAGGAAAGTAGTAACTCCCGAGATTGGCCGGCCAGAATAAGTGTGATAATTACCATCTCCCAGCCAGTTATATTCTTCTCCGCTGATAGTTCCGCCAGACACGCCGCTGACCATAGCTACGTGGTTCCCGAATTGAGAACCAGGGCCATAAACGGCAACCATGCCCGGCCGTGGATTGTTTGTATGCGGAACTCTGGCGTTTACCCAGTCAGAACCATTTCCCAAAAACGAGAATTTTGAAGCGGGAACGCCTAAATTATTCAAGCGATTGGCCACAAAAGACACACATTCGCGAATAAAATAACCCCAAGGATCTGCTATAGCATCTTTAGCCATAGCGCGCCACTTAGGATTATAGTCGTCACCCATATTGCCCGCGACCCCGCCTTCGTCAGAAGCGCTCTTGGCCATGCCCCAAAGTTCTTTCCACCAAGTTCCGGCACCATCAGTAGCTCTCTTGAAAAGCACTCCTCCAAAATTATCAAACATCCCTTTCATTCCTTTTGATGAGGGATTGAATTTATCTTTTAGAGTGCCTGATGGATCAGTTACTGCTTTTCCGATGAAATCAAGCATTTTCGTGAATTTCTCGATACCATCTTTCAAGCCGTCCCAGAGATTGCCCGTTACTTTTGCAACGTTTCCACCAAAGCTAGTAATACCATTCCAGATATTCTGGAAGAAGCCGGTACCTTTAGCGAAGGCTTGTTGGCTCACACCCATTAGCCAAGCAGTTTCAGAAGCGTTTAGCACTTCTGCTCCTGCGGGTAATAGCATCTTGGTATTGCGTCCAGGGACAAGGAAATTACTGCCATTTGGCATGATAACCATTTCTTGATTTCCTGTATCCGGACTGTCATTACCGTCGTTTAGCGTAGCAAGCACAGGCTTTGTAATCGGATTGCGATGTTGACTGAAGAAACCAGTACCGCTCGCGAACTTGACTTCTGGAATTTTACCGATTGTTTCTTTCGGTCCACCAAAATCATGAATAAGACTGTTTATGCCGTCGATTCCTGCATTAGGTATTTTGATGACAGCATTTATGCCGTTTTGAGCCAGCTTCTTCATGCCGTCCCACAGTTTACTAAAGCCTTCAGAAATGCCATCCCAAGTCTTTTGAAACGACTTTCCGATATCGCCTAAAGTATCGACAATGAGCGTTTTGGCATTCTTGCCAAATTTCTCTTCTGTGGATTTGTTGATTTTGTTCCAAGTGTCGCTTATGAAATCATTGGCTTTTGACCAAGTCTTATTCCACGCTTTGCTGATACCCTCTGAAGTTTTGCCGATAAAATTCGATACTTTTTTATATTTTTCGGAAACCTCTTTTTTTATGCCATCAAATGTTTTGCTTACAAATTTTCCGATAGCACCAAAAAATTTCTTAAATCCGTCGTGAAGTTTCTTCGCTGCTCCGACAAGTCCCTTGATGAAATTTCTAAAAGGTTTGCTGTGTTTGTACATTAAAGCAAACCCTAGCACAAAAGGATTTGCAAAGATAAGAACCTTAGCAATATTCTTCCCGAACTCTACTACTCCTTTGACAATACCACCTAAGAATTTGCTAATGGCTCCAACGCCGTCGCCTATAGCTTTAATGACTTTGCCAAAACCTTTTCCAAAATCTGAAAAGAACTTACCAACTTTTTTGAACGCTCCACCAAACCATTTTATCGCTCCATCAAAAAACTCTTTACAAGCTTTGACGATGCCATCTACAAAATCTCTAAATGGCTTGTTATGTTTATAAAGCTCGTATAGAGCAAATCCTACAGCAGCCACGGCAGTTACAATCAGCCCTATCGGATTAGTAGCCCACGCTACTTTTATTAGGTTAAGGCCATTTGCAGCAAACTGTCCAAAGTTAAAAAATACTGTTCCAGCTGTTTTAATCAAGTTGATGGCTTTGCTGCTGATAAAATAAGCCATAAAAGCTGTTCCTGTAGCCTTGATAGCTTCTTTATGCTTACTGATTTCCTGCAAGCCGTCCGCAACCCCTTTGATAGGTTTTCCAGACTTATCTGCACTTCCGGATAGCTCCTTGAATACTTCTGCGATAAAACCAACCGTGTCTTTTACCACATCCCCAGCGCCTTCAGCAAATGGCTTTGCGATTTCCCAAATAGCGACTGCGCCTTTTTCGGTTTCTTCAAAAAACTTCTTGATAGCTGGTGCGTTGTCTGCTATGGTCTGGGCACTTTTTTCGACAAATTTAGTGATGGATTCCATGATTTTGTCCATGAACTCCCCTTTGTCTCCAAAATCAAAGACCTTCTTAAAAGCTTCGACAATCACATCAAGCCCCTTCGAAGCAGACTGCCCCAATTTGTTGAACTGTTCAGCGGTTTTGTCACTTGCCACCCATTCAGAAGCCGCCTTCAAAATCGGGTTTTTCATATCTAAGAATGGTTTTTCAAAAGCAGCGACAAGCGCAGGCCCACGGCCTTTGATTGTTCGTTCTAGACCTTCAGTAGTATTTGCAAAGTTAGCCGTTGCATCCTTGTACTTCTCGCCCATTCTTGCTAAGGCTTGGTTAGCAATGTCAGAGGTAATTTCTCCGTTCTTTTGCATCTCTGCGAAAGCAGCATTGGTAATTTCAGCTCCGCCACGCATTTCAGAGACAATGCCAATCATCTCTTTCTTCAAAGTTGGGAACACATTCATGAATGACAACATGTCTTGGGCTTGTACTTTCCCATTCCCAAGCATTTGTCCCCATTGTGTGGCAAAGTTCTGAATAGCTGCATCTTCAACTCCGAAAGCATCTTGAAGCGTCAGAATTGTTTTAGTCAGCTCCCGCGTCTTATCCGCATTCTCTGTTACTGCATAGAGCTTTTTGTTGAGCTCATCTACCATACGAGCGCTATTAGATGCCGCTTGCGCCATTTCGTTCGTCATATCTACCATGACCTTGCCCTGCTCTGCAGATCCAGTTAGCGTGTTCCACGAAGCAGTCATGGTTTGTTGATAGCGGATATATTCCGACCCAGATTTTAGCAAGTCTGAAAAAGTGTTTTTTATAAAATTCAGGCCATTCATAAAAGCAGCAGAGATAACATTCGCAGAGAATACTTGTTTAAAGATATTTCCAGCGCCTTCTGCCTTGTCTCTGGTACTCTCTGTTTCTTTCCCTACTTCCTGAATTTTGGCTCTCACTTTTTCCAAAAAAGAAGGGTTCGCCTTTTTCAACTCATCGTTGAGCTTTTCTTGCTCACTCTTAGCTTTTGCTAATGCTGTGGCTGTTTCGTTGAGTCTTTGCTGCTGAATTTGGTAGGCGCGGCTGCTTGTATCGCCAGAGCGAGCCATTTGCTGCAACGCCTTTTCTTGTAGCTCATACTGCTTAGTAAGGTTCTTGACAGAGGCTTGATTGCTCTCAATCCTAGCCTTCAAAGCCTCACTGGTCTTTCCCTCTGCTTGCAATCTCTCGACGCGGCTCTTTGATAACTCGTTGGCTTCCCGATAAGTTCGCTGCAGGTCTGCCAGCCCAGACTTGTAGTAGTCCATAGAACCTTTGGCTTTTTCCTGTTGGGCCTGCATGCTGGCCAACCGGGTTGTCGCTTGGTCAATTTGTTGCTGGTACTTGAGATACTGCTCCGCTGTCTCTTGAGTATTCCCTTTTAGATCAGATTGCTTCTGCTTGAGTGCGTCAATCTTGGATTGTTGCGCTTGGATTGCGTCGCCCAAACCTTTGTATTTAGCTTCTGCTGCCTGGGTGTAATTCCCTACAGCCTTTAATTGCGCTTCCTGCGCTTTCCAAGCGCTAGTGGCGGAGTTCACCACTCCCGTTAAGTTTCGTAAGCTCTGGGACGCTCTTAGCGTGTCTAGAGCTATCTCGGTTGACATTGTGGCCTGTACTTTTACCAAATCGTATTACCTCCTTCCTGTTAAGAATGACATAGGGTCTACTGCCCTATCTTGTTGTTCTTTGGCCGCCATGATCTCGCCCAAACGGTAGTAATCAGCTTCCTCGTATTCATCTATGGTCCATCCAAAGTTTATTAGCGCTTGCTTCTCCGCAAGGTCTAGGTCCTCTATGATATTTTCTAGTTCATAGATGCGCTCACCCCAACTTATTCTTTTGGGTCAGATTCGCTGCTCGCTTCAATTTCCTTGATCTGTTTGTCACTCAAGCCCATAAGCCGAGCTGACAGGTAGTTTGCGATTTCCTGTGTACGTTGCATTTCCAAATTGTCGAGCACTTCGACTTGTTCATCTGTCAATCCTAGCACTTCCTGAAGGTAGACCAGCGTAGCTTCGATAGCTTCAACATTTGCAGCCATGACCGTTGTCATATCGTCTTCTGATTGCTTGTCTGCGATTTTGGCCATTTCAAGTTGGAACTGATTCATCTTGCGGATGTTCTTGTTACTTGTTAGGACAGTAAAGCCCTTTTTGCCTAATTCTGGGATTTTAATATTTTTGATTTCCATATTGTTTTTTTACCTCTTTTTTTGCAAAATAAAAGCTAGACAGCTCTAACACTGCCTAGCCTAAAAATTGAATTATCCACCAGGAACTGGTGACACGCCACCAGCTTGTGCCGTGTATCCGCCAAAGACTTCTTTCATCATGTTAGCCTTATCAAAGGAACTGTCCCCTGAGTAGTAAATCTTGTGCGGTTCATCACCGAATGCCTGAGTGGTCAATGCGTTATAGGTCATGTTATCATCTGACCGAGTTTGTGCACTGTCAGTATCTGTACCTACGTTTTGAGAAGTTTCTTGGAAGATACCATCACCAAATCCGAAGAATACAGAATGTTTGCGATCCAATGTTTCGCTCTCAATCAATACTGCAACGTGTGGTTTGTGCCCTTGATAAACATATCCTCCCTTGCCATCAGATTTGTAACCTTTAAGCTTTTGCTTGAGGTCAAAGGCAAGATTGTTGAAGTCAAAGGCAACTTGTGGCGCTCCTGGAGCTGTGTAAACATCTTGAACCTTGTTATTTCCTGGTACTTTAGTAACAGAACCCTCAAGGTTGGTAATATTAGCTGTCTTAGTACCAAACATAGTATCATCTACTTCAATGATTCCTGAAGCAGATAGCCCTTCGGCGCCTTTCAGCAATTTTTGGTTTTCGTCAACAAGTGCCAACGTAACCATTTTTAAACCTACAATAGCCATGTATTAGTTTTCTCCTTGTGTTAAAATCTTTGTTTGTTCTGCATAAATGACAGAAGTCATCTGCAGCGTGTCCGGGTCTACCGTGCGACCACGAATGTCTAAAATTGACCAGTGATTTGATTTGAGCAGCTTCATTAGTTGAACTTCAAAATTGTCAATATCAAAATCAATATCCAATTTATAAAAAATCTGAATCTCTACCTGTCTTCTAACAAGATGAAATGTATTGTTCCCGCTTAGACCGAGTTCAGAGTTTGCATCAGTGACTAGAACGATTGTTTCGCCCACATTATCCTGTTCCTCTTTAGGAAGATTACTAGTGTAAACACGCTGTACTTCGCTTAATTGCGAGCCGTCTAATAATTTTTTCATTTCCAAAGTTGCGAGCATACACTACCTCCGTTTCCTAATTAGTTTTTCGTACTCTGCTTTTTCGGCGGCTAGAACCTCTTCAAGCACTTTTTTTGATTGCTGGATTTCTGTCACAAAGTGGCTGCCTGCCATTTTCTTTGTTCCGTCATTTAGCCAGCGAGCAATTGTAGCATTCATGCCATCGCTCCACCCCACAGTAGAAACCCCTGTCTTCCGCCCATCTGCGTTAGACATCTGTGTTTCTAATCCGTCGGCCAAGTGGCCGCGCTTAGGGTTATAGCGCTTTGTGTCATAGTGCTTGTTGCGAGTTGCTTCTTCTAGCCGTTCCTGAAACACTTTAGCTCCTGCCTGTGTGATTTTTGATTGCTCTGTAGGTGTTAGGTCAGTTATTCGCTGGACATCTCTTAGCCAGCCTTGCAAAGCTTCATCCAGTCCAACCATATCAACCTGCTTTCTTTTTCAATCTCAAAGTCAGAAAATCATATTTACCAAAACCGGGTGTGTCATCTGGAGCGATTGCGACAATGTCATAAGTCGAACCGTTGATAACAACCTGAAGCTTACTATGCACTCTCGCGCTGTGCCTGATACAAATAATCACCGTATCTGCTAGACCGATTTGAGTAGCAAGATAAGTCTGATTTTGCGTTCGCTTAACCGCTCTGTAATGCAGTTGGAAAAGCTCAGTTAGTTTTGGAATGTTGATTCCAGCGGAGTTAGGAGCGGATTTCATCTCTCCAAAAACAGCAATCTTGCTGAATTCAGATGGTAAATATCTCTTAGCCATCCTGCCCCTCCATAAACACATCGTACATTCCTCTTAGCTGTCCAATAATGGCATTGGAAGTCAGATTAACAGGATAAGTCTGCGCATCCGCAAGGCTCAAACGATAGGTGTAGTATGAGCCCGCTATTGCGATAACTGCCACATCCATCATTGACGCGACAATTTCTCGAGCATAAAATTTTCCTGACTTGTCCTCGCCTACCGCTGTCTTGATTGAGTGTTCAGCTGCCGTCAAATAGCCTTGGACGAGGTCGTTATCTTCAACCTCGTCAAGGTTCATCGCTTTCTTAAATCGTTCGAGCGTTACTGCCATACGTTAGTTACCCCGCGGCTTCAGCTTTCGCGTTATCAGCGATTGTCTTGAATGATGCAGCAACAAGAGCGCCGCTATCCACAACTTGAACATCAAAGCGGTCAATCACACGTAGCTTGGTTTGATTGCGATAGAATGCGTTTCCTGCCTCTGTAGAGGTAGCTAGTGCCATGTTTTCGCGGTCAAACAACGTTACATACGCCTTGTAGTCTCCAAAGTACAGCGGATGAGTGCTTGATGCTGCATCAGCAAGACGTGCATCCTCAACCTCAATCACTGGCTTGCCTTCAATCAGATAAGTATCAGGCTTAGTGACATCTTTTTGCAAGAGGTAGTTTCCATCTGCGTCTTTGACTTTTGCCAAGACTTTGATACCTGATGTATTAGTCACCCATGCTGCGTTAGCGCGAAGAGCTGGATCGATTGAGTAGAAAACATCCTTGATGTCGTCAAACTTGGCAACAGTTGGTTTAGCTGGCGCTTTTCCGAACGCTTCCAAGATAGCAGCGTTACGAGTAATAACTACTTTCTTAGCAACTTCGTTTGTCAACCAAGCCAGGATATTTTCGGCTGTGTCGGCAAGCAAGCTGTTTGTAACAGTCAAAATACCTGCATATTCAGCAATTACATAGCGGACAATTGATAACTTAGGACCTTCAAGGTCTGAGATGTTGGTATCTTCGTCATCCAGCTTAATTAGTGGTGTAACAGTTGAGATGGAGTTTACATTTCGAGACCCTTGTTTTACTGAAGTAGTTTCTACCGTGACCAAGTTCTGGAAATTAAAGAATTGACGCGTAAGCTCCATGATAGCTGTACGGATATCTTTAGGGATGGTCAGGCCGCCGTTTCCTACTGCATCATCTTCCTTGGAAGACACAAGACCGGTGGTAGCTGGGCTCGAAGCATTCACAAATGGTTTTCCTTCAATCATATTTTTGAAGTTTGTAACAAATGTATCCTTGAGCTCGAGTTCTTCCTTGTTAAGAGGTTTGATATCCTCTTTCTCCATTGCCGCGACTTGAGCCGCCCGAGCTTCTACAAGTTGATCTTTCAAGGCGTCTCGACGCACCTTCGCGGTATCGCGCTGATTCTTCAAAGCTTCAAAAGCTTCAGCTGTAAAACCTTCATCATTCAGAGCGTTGTTGATTTGCTCGTTTAGATCTTCGACCTTGTGGCCAGCTTCAATCCAAAGTTCGTTAAGTTCATTTACTGTTTTTGGCATTAGTTTCCTCCTTTTTTGCCTAACAAAATAGCCAGCTTTTGTTCTCGTAATGAGTTCTTGGGCTGACTAGGTCCTGTATTATTTTTTTGTTTTGCAATCAAATTCCTAAATTTATTGATTGCTGCCTTACTCGGCAAGTTGCCGATTAGTGCATTTTCAAAAGTTGGTTCTTCGTCCGCGTCGTTAAACATGATTTCGTCTGCAAAGCCTTTGTCAACTGCTGCTTTTGCGTTCATCCAAGTTTCGGTTGACATAAGTTGTAAAATATCCGTTTGGTTCATGCCTGTTTTAAGTTCATAAGCCATAGCGATTGATTCGTCAATGCTATTTAGTACGTCTGATTCGTGACCTAGGTCATCAGCATTGCCATACGCGACAACAGACGCTTTGTGGATCATCATTTGACTCGTCGGCGACATTCTGACTATATTCCCAGCCATGGCAATAACGGACGCAGCGCTGGCAGCTAAACCTTGTACATTTACTACAATGTTTTTCTTGCTGTCTTTTAACATAGTGTAGATTTCACTGGCCGCAAAGACATCGCCACCATTCGACGCAATGTTTAGCGTGATTTCGTCGTCTTCGTTGCTTGCAATAGCTTGCTGGACCTTATCAGGATATGTGCTAGATATACCAAACCACTCATAAAACTCCCCAACATCGTTTGAAACAATATTGCCTTTAATATCAATAATTCCCATCTGCTCCCCTCACCCCCTTTCTATTCCTGTGATTCATTTACACGGTCTTTCCTTGTCGTATTTGGATTTTCAGGCTCTGGCAATTCCTGAGAAACAATTCCTGCACTCTGCAATAAAGACAAGCCTTGATTTTGGGCGACAACTCCAGCTTTGACCAGATTCGATATAGCCGCCATGTAAGATGTACCCAGAACGTCAATAGCGGGCCGTATATCGTAGTCTAGTTCAGTTCCTAGTTTATAAGTCATCTCGCTAATAACAGGTCGCAGATAGCGAGCCATTGCGTTAGCGTAGACATTGCTAATTTGTTCAACAGATGACTGTTGGTCTCCTTGACCGCCTAGATAACTATCAGGAATGCCATAAACTTTGGCGAATTGCTTACTTGTCCAGTCGGCTTGAGATAGCAACTGCGCCACATTAGATTTGATTTCTAGCGGCGTGAAGTCCTCCAAATCATCAAGGACTAGCGGTCCCCCTGTCATCTGTTGCATGACCGATCTTGACCGAGCCATCTTAGTCTTGTTATCAAGCAGTCCACCATTCTTAATTTTCAATACACCATTCATCTTCAATGAATTTTTCAGCGAGTTGAAAGTTAGGTCGTCTGATGCTTTTTTGATTCTTAACTCTCGGCCGAGCGCCAAAAGTGGACTAACCCCAGTCCGGCCACCATCCGTAGAAACAAGCCTAAAATGCAACACATCACCTTGCGGAACTTGCAAGAGTGGTCTTATTCTCGGATCTGTAAAAGTAATGTTGTAATAAGTGCCGTTTTCGTATTCGTAGTAATTCATGTGAACCTGTGACGGTTTTAGAAACTCCCATTTTACGTCTCGGCCGTTCTCGTTGCGCCAGCGGTAAGCAAAGGCCTCTCCTGCCAACAACAATTGAGCGTATAACGACTGATAGAAGCCGTGTCGGCTGGCATTTGTGCTTGGATTATCTATAATTCCTTGCCAGCGTTTTTGAGTAGCGGTTAATTTGACAGTTGCAAGGTCGCTTGATAACTGACTGATGATAGCGTATAGGTCTGAATTCTGCAAAGCAGACTGCGCAGATACCCACTCACCACCACTCAAAGAAGCGCTCAAGAAATCTTGGCCATCATCAGCAAACACTCTGTCGAAACTACTGTTATCTACCGACTTGCTTTCTGCTATATTCATAAAATTTGGCGGTTTAAACAATGGCATGTTTTTACCTCACCCCCTTTCTATTCCTGTTGCCGCGCTTGTATAATTTCTGATACGAAACCGGCCAAGATGAAAGTGATTGTCAGGCTGATCCCGAATGCTAACCACCCGACTCGATACATTGTCAGATTGATTGTCATTGCTGCAGCTAGAAACATCAAAACATCAAAAAAAGCCCAAATTAGGCTAAAAAAAGTTTTAAAAATCGTCATAATTATAAAAATTCTTCCTCCAAAAGCCCACTTTCCGGGTTATTAAGCCAATCTAAAACCGCTTGCTGGCTCATATGTTCGACTTGATAGGTTTTGTCATTTGCAATGCCATAATCTTCGTAGTGGTACATAGCTTGATAACATCCATCTATGATAGCGTCCACTACGTCAACCTTCAGTGTTGATTTCATCTTGTCAACCTGAATTCCTACGTTGTCTTGCTTGATAACCGCATTTATCAAGGCTTTTTCCATGATGACATCATTTAAGCGGGTTACAGAGCCCTCTACAAAGATTTTTTGCAGGAACTTTGTAGGGTCTTTTAGCTCGCTTGTCCGCTGCCGAATAGGCATGAGCGGGTAGCTTGTATTAAGCTCCAAGGCCTTGATAACCTTAGTCACGCCCATTGCATCGTAACCAAAGAAAATCACATCCAGATTATTATCCTCAATGTAATTCACCAGCCAATCATAGACCTGATCGTCATTTATTAAGCCTTGCGGATGGCTGGTAATTGTGCAGTAGCCTTGTTTCTCTTGTTCTCGGTAATTGATGCCGTCCTGCTTCTCCTTAGCCTCTATACTGCCGGCCTGATTCCAAGGAATGAATGAATGCTGCTCTAAATGCCAGCGTTCTTCTTCTTCGTATGGATAGACAAAAGCTATAGAAGTGTTATCTGATGACATAGAGTAGTCAACACCCACATAAACCCGACGGCCGAACCTCGGAAAGTCATCAATCACAGCCTTTTCTATATCCTCAAGAGCAAGAAAGCTGTTGCTGTCTGCGTTCAGCCAGCAATTCATGTTCTTCACTTGGAAGTCTGCCAGCTTTCCCATGAGCATCTTTTTATCACGCTCTGAGATAAGTCCTCTAAGCAGCTTCTCGTGCTTGTCAGCAAGGTTTAAAAGCGGGTTGCTCTTAGCCCACGTTTCGGGCCGAAAAGTCTCTTCTAGGCTATCCTGTGCCCACACAAGGCAAAGTTGGTCATCACTTGCCCGGTCGAAGTCTCGCTCCATAACCTCGATTAGTTTTTTCTGCTCCTTGTGAAAAGGAACATCTGGGACTGTGTAAGACGTGGATATTTCCACGAAGCGAGCGCCTGGGGTGTTGATCTGGCCGGATGTGATTTTAGAAATCCCATCATCTCGGGTCAACTCCCCGACCTCGTCAGCAATGGCAAGTAGAAAATGATTTGAGTCAAACTTGCCAGATTCAAAAGAGATGGTCTTAATGATATTGTTATCATTAGCAGCCTTTATTTCTCGTGAGTATAGCTGTAAATCAATTTCTGCTGCAAGAGACTTAAACGGCTCCTGTTCGACGATTTTGGCCATCATAGACTTTACATAGCCAAATAGCTTCATAGTCTGGTCAAAGTTGATAGAGCTGATCAGAAAGTCCTGATTTGAGAGTCCCAAGGCCTCAATCAGGAAGGCGTGACATTTGAGAATGCCGGCCAACATTGTCTTCCCTTGAGCTCGAGCGATAGATAGGACTATATTTTTAAATCGTGGCAGGTCGTCCAGTGACCGCCAACCCTCTATTTGGCTAAAGATGAACTTTTGCCAATCCATTAACTCCAGCGGCTGGCTCAAATCGTCAATGTTAGGTACTAGACTAGCGAACTTAAGAAAATTTTTGAAATGCGGTAGCGAATAGTAGTAAGGGAATTCGTCCCTACCTTGTCGTTGTAAGTCTCTTAGATGTCTGAAACAGGCTAACTGGATAATATATCCGGAAATTATCTTGCCGTCCAGCACATCAAAAGCATATCTTGTGCCTGGGTCTGTGTACTTCTTGCGGATTTCTGAAAAATCTAGCTTCCGGTACCACTCCATGACATTCTTTTTCTTCGTCAAGTCTATTTTGAGTTCGCTCACTGCCTCACCTCCTTGAGGTCGCATTTAAAACGAGACCTTTTTATTTCCCTAAAAACTCTTTCAGCATTTCAGCTGTAGAGACCTTTTCTGTATCTGCGCTAGCCACTGCCAGCAGATCCTGCCTCGCTTTTGGTGATAGCCCCAACTGTCCGCCAATAGCAGATAGTTGAACACTAGCGTTGCGCATGATATCTGTTGCCGGATTCTTTTTATAGCCGATAAAATCCTGGCCAATCGCCTCTCCGGCTGCGTTCTGAATTGTTTTATAAATTGGGGTCTGGATTTGATTTTCTTTGACATCATCATACGCATTTCTGTATATTTCGTAATTGGTGCAGTACATTTCTATTAGATGAGCGTCTATCCGCTCGACCTTGTTTGTGCTTTCTAAAAAAGGTACGATTTTGCGCCAACACTCCTTCGCCAACACTCCAAAATAAGCAGGCGGATCCTTCGACAAACGCCCGTCATTCTGCTGATAGAAGGGTTTTCTCGCCATTTGATTTCTGCCTCCTTTTTTGACTACCCCCCCTACCTAAAAATTTGAAAAAATGGCGCGTGATGTAAGACGAGAGTTTGTTGCGGCTCTCTTATCCACCACATAGGGGCGGGGGGTTATCGTGGCTTGTTGATTAAATTTGCGATCAGCCGGATGTCAGAAATTTGCTTGACCCCGACTTTCAAAATATTTCCTTGGCCTGTGCCGTAATATTCGCGCTCCCAAATTGTTTTTAACCTATGACAATTTTGGCAAGTTGTGGCCAGATTGCTTAACTCTGCTTTAAGGTTTGCGTTGGCTTCGATTGGAACAACGTGATCGGCAATCTTGCTATTGGCCGTGACCCTGCCTCTCGATAGGCAGTAAAGGCATACATAGTTATCTCTTATCAGACATCTATGTCTTAGATTAGTCCAAAGTTTCGAGCGATAAAAGTTGTACTGTTCTTTCTTCTCTTCGCTTCGATTGCGCGTGTACTTGTTATATCTAGAACGACTGTATCGCTCTCTTTGTTCTCTTATCTTCGGCTCGTGCTGCCTGTGTATATCACAGCATAGAGCTGGCTTGACAGTCAGAGTATGGCAGCCAGGGTATTTACAGCGTTGTACTCGTGGCATTGCCACCCCTCCTTTTTTAACAAACAAAAAGAGCCAGGCATTAGCTGCCTCGCCCCTTCATTCTTGATGATACTATAATAGCACGTTAAAACTGTCATGCACTGTCAAATACTTTTTTTCACTGTCATTTACTGTCAAATGCTGTCACCGCATCTAACTCCTTTGTTGCTACACGCAACAGTCGAAAGTAAGTACTCTCACTACAATTCAGCTTATCCATCACTTGCCATCTAGTCATCTTATCGATGTAAACCAAGCTCAGTATCGTCTGACTATCCGTATTTTCCAGAGAGTCAATTAGCCCCTGCAGCTCTCTTTGCTTTCTAATAGCCTCGGCGGTCTTCTGCTCTATTTCTTCCTTGGCCGTCAACAGCTCGACATAGATATCATCTTGCTTACGTTTAACGCCTCCCGAAACTTTATCGGCCGAAAATTTCTGACTAGACAAGAGCGAGGCTTCAACCTTGGCTCTTCGTCTAATCAAACTTGCAATATATAGATCAAGGTTTCTTAAATCCTTTAAAATAGCCTTAGCCTTACTCACTCTCTGTCTCCTTTTGTGGTATAATAGTCTTTGCGAGAAAACTATTAGCTGAGGCAGAGAGTGTCTTGGCTTTTTTTATTTAACAAATTCGTTGATCAGGCCCTAGCTTGTTATCCATTTATTTCTCTTTCTAAAGCTGTTCCGATTTTTTCATTGTAGTAACTCAAAACCTTACCTTCTAGCATTTTAATTTGTGTGATATTGTCTATAAAAAATTCCAAGTCTGCACTCATTTCATCTAACAACTTAACAACCTTTAACTGATATTCTATATCAGGGACGTCAATCTTTATTTTTGACAATCTAGCTACTGATAAACCTGGTTGATTATCTCCGTCTGCGCATCGCTCTATTTCTTCACGCTTCATCAACAGCCAGTGAAATAAATATCGCTTATCTATCATTTCTTTTGGCTCAACTTTAAAGCCACCTTCGTCTATCCAAAATGGATCTCGATGGAAATAAACTGCACCAACTGTACCCTTACGAGTCAAGCGGATTGTGTCGCTCTCACAATTGAATTTATCTGTAGTTCCCTTTGCATTCATACCAGCACCATAGATAAAATAAGACCCATCTGTCGCTTTAGTTCTAGTACCTGAAATAAGCTCGCAAACTTCTAGCAATCCGTACTTTGTTATCTTATCTGGTTTCATTCTAATCCTACTGCAAAATTGTACATCAACAAGTAATCATCTAAGACCTTATGGCATCTCGTTATGAAAGATTTTAAATCAATATCTGCATTGAAAAACTGAATCAATATCAATTGACTAGCTAAATGTTTTTCAAGGTGATCAATTGCCATTTGGTCTAGTTCTGCATTTACTTGGTCAATGTCTATCTCTTCTTTCTCTAAAGGCTTGCTTGGTGCAACCCAGCTAAAATCTGAATCTAACGTATCAGATTCTGCATATTCGACCTTTTTGGTCTTACAGTCATAGATCTCTTTTGAAATTTCAGGGCTATTTTTTTCTTTGTCAATAACTAAGAAAATCACGTTGATAGCTGTGTCTTCAAATCCATTTTGAATCACATTTAATTCAACAAGGTTATTTCCTACAAGCTCTCTCATTTTCTTTTCAGATTGACGGTAAGCAATACCAGGAAACATGATATAGAATCCGTATCGCTTCGCATAAGTTAGTGACTTCAACAGAAAAATATCATCAACAACGCCTGACTTCTTCCACGGATACAATTCTTTAATAGCCTGTTGGTCTTCTACTGGTAAATCTTTCAATTTCAGAGAATAAGGCGGATTCATTGCAATTGCATCAACTTGTACGTCTGATTGATAAGTGAAAAAACTCTGATTATTCACAACCGCATGAGGAAAATTCGTTTTCAACGCTTCACAACTTTCCTGTTGAATTTCTACCGCATGAAAATCAGTCATACTGATAAACTGTTCCAGCTGTCCAGAGCCTGCTGCACCATCAAATACAGATATATTTTCACCGCAATATTGTTTTACTTTGTTTGCTAAGTATTCACGTAGCAGTTTCCCAGTCACATACTCAGCGAATTTATTGGCTTTCTCGCGGTTATTGTGCTCCACAAACGTCATAGCTCCACCTCCTCGATCAGCCAATCCAGATTCTTGCGAGCCTTCTTCAGGTCTTCAAGTCCATTCTTCTTTTGGAAGCGCAGCATATACTTGATTGCATTGCCCCAGTAAAAACCCTGTACAGCTGTCAAATCGCCTGCGAAGTTCCTGACAACCTCAATTGCTTCAAGGCCAAAAGCACCTTGATAATGACTAGGATTATTGACCTTATCGCTAATCATTTCATCTAGCATCTGTTCATATGTTTTTTCTTTCATTTCGCTCCTCCTACGCCTCTACTACTGGAAAGTGGATTTTACCAATAACTAGCGACCCCACGCTGTAGTAATAGCCACCATTGCCATCATCAGCCTCACATTCTGCCAAAGCTATTGGATTTTGATTGTGGTAAATAGTGACCGTATTCTCACAAGTGGTCCCGTCGCCATTGTCGAATTTTGTGGGTTCTCCAATTTTTACATCAGTAATGACTGCGTCTAGTGTGACATTCTTGAACTCTCCACCTGCTGAGGCACAGCAATCACTTTCTGACATTTCAATAGTGACCTTTGTCCCGTCCTCAAGTTCCAGGTGGTCCTTGTCCCACTTCACAATACGCTTATAGAGTAATAACTCTTTCAGTTCTTCTAGCGAGCCATAACGCTCATCTTTGCTGCCCCACATGGAGCACCAATCTGGGATTTCAATAGTTTTGGTCATCTTAATTACCTCTTTCCTCAAAATAAAATTTACCATTAAAAGGCTTGATTTCAATAATTCCATAATCTAACCCAAGTCTTGCTATAAATGGCTTACTGATTCGTTCGTGTAATGTAATTAATTGTTCTCTAAACTCATCTAATGAAAGCGTAGATTTGTAGAAATTACATTTATAACAAGCTGGCATATAGTTTTCAAAACTATCTTCTCCACCTAGATAATGAGGGTGTAAATGATCCACTCTCAAAGTTTTCAAGTCCAAAGCTTTACCACAATACGCACAACGCCCTCCGTATTTATCTAAAACTTTTTGTCTAGTGGTTTTAGATATGCTTTTTCTTTTCATTCTGCTCCTCTACTTCCTCTCAAATAATCTGGAATTTCATCCCCTACATTTAAACTCTCATACTGTTCCTTTGTCACAAGAAACTTGCCGTAAGCCCCAGCGGTCACTGTATAACGACCGTCTATGATTTCCTTGTCCGTGATGCTGCCGTGCATTTCAGCACCAGCGTTATCAGCCCTATGAATAGTAATCAATTTTCTAGCTTCGAGCTGTTCGACTCGCTCGTTGAGCCTGTTAATCTTGATGATTGCTGCCATCAAGATCGCTAACAAAACTACAATGCTGAAAATGTAAATACTGTGTTCTCTCATGTCAAATCCTCCTCTTGTTTCCTTTTTGAAATTTCATAAAAGCCATCCAGTGAGTCGTCCCACGCTGCTGTCCAAAAAGTGGTTGTTGTGGGACTAATTCCAAGATTTCCTTAACATTTACTTGAGCATCAGACCACTTGAAAATGAGCGTTCCACCTGTCTTTAACACCCTGAAGCACTCTTCAAAACCTTGTTGCAGGTCTAATCTCCAAGTCAATACGTCAAGTTGTCCATATTGAGCACGCATGAATGATTTCTGGCCAGCCCATAAAAGATGCGGTGGATCAAACACAACAAGATTAAATGTTTCATCTTCAAATGGCATGTCTCGAAAATCTGCGACAATGTCTGGCTTAACATTGATTTTCTTTTGGTGAATTTCAAATTCTTCTTCACGCTTGTCCATGTATGTTGTGTGAGGCTCTTGCTTATCAAACCAAAACATCCTGCTACCACAACACGCATCTAGAATCCGTATATCTTCCATCACTCCACCTCCTCAGCTTATCTTATGGCTTTCCAGGCCTCCGAATTCCTGACCATAGTTGACAAAATAAGAGCCGATCAGGATTGCGTCAGCCTCGTCGTCTTTGACGTGCAGGTCAAATTCTTCGGAAACCTTAGCAACTGCCTGCAGCTTCATTGATTTCTTGCTTCGGTCCTTATAGCTAAATTTCCAGTATTTGCGCCACGTTGAAACATTGACAAAAAATACATTATCGGCAATCAGTCGGCCAAGAATGATGCCTGTCACAATTCCGATGCTGATCATGGATTGCTGATTCGGCCCCATGACTGAGTTTTTCTCGACTACTATTGTCTCAAAAGGACAATCGTATTTTTGTAAAGCTCGTGATTGGACCGCTCGCAGTTCGCTGGCCATGAAGCGCCCGCGTTCAAAGAATGACTTGCTTTTATGCTTTAAGACACCGCTCTGGACAAGGTCAGAGCCGTGAAATACGGCCCATCCTGTCGCAGTAGTTGAAATGTCTAACGATAATGTCAGATTGCTCATTCAAGTTCTCCTCTAAACCCGCATAAGTCAAAGAGGTTTTGCTTGTTGTTTTCAATAAATTCGAAGAACTTCTGAAGTTCGGCTAAGTTTCGTTTTTCAGCTTTGACGCCTAAACTTGAGTGATACTCTGTCGGCTCTTTCGGGATTGCCTTCACATCTAACCAATAAAGCGGCTCGAAGATGTCCCCGCTCTCGTCAAGGGACGGTTCAGCATCCTGATTTTTAAATTGCATCTGGATATCGTACTTAATCTTATTTGTTACTGTAATAATCTTATCTACAATTTCAAGGCTGATGGTTGTGCCTGGTATGTCGATTTTATTTTGCATTTGTTTTTTCTCTCTCCTGTTTATCTAAATTCTTTTGCTATCGCAGCAATAACATTGACTGTCACGCTGTTTCCTGCTTGCTTGTATAGTTGACTATTAGAGTTCACTTCTTGCACCTTATTAAAAGCCCGGTCTGGAAAACCTTGTAATCTCCAACATTCACGAGGTGTTAACTTGCGGATGCGAAAGTTCTGCATGATTTTAGGTTCTTGCCCACCACCCTGCATAGTAGATAGAGTGGGAGCTAGTCCATTTGTATCATATACTCTTGAGTTTTGGTCATGATTTCCAGGTAATTTTCCTGCGATTAAGATTCCATGCTTGTCTTGCGCAGTCAAAGTAAACATAGACTCTCCGTCAGACTTAAACCTGCGCCCATTTTGTCGTTTATCCGCGCGATCAGGTGTTAAAACAGGTATAGCTATCTTCAGCGGGTCTTTTTGCGTTGTTGTAGCGCATAAAGTAGGTGCGATGGAATCCGTTGAAACAACATCGCCACTTTGTGACTTCCCTTTCTTCCTAATGTTGCCTACCTTCTTGATTTTTGTTTGTTTACAATCAGTCTTTTCGTCATTTCCTCCGAGAGGAAAAACTCTTCTGGTACGTTCTCCTCTAAGATGTCCGATAATAAACACCCTCTCTCTGTTTTGGGGGACTCCAAAATCTTTGCTGTTAAGCACTTGCCATTCCACATAGTACCCCAATTCATCCAAGGTTGAGATAATGGTCTCGAATGTATTCCCCCCATCATGGTTGAGGAGTCCTTTGACGTTCTCAAGGAATAGCAAGCGAGGTCTGAGAATAGATGCGAACCGTGCGATTTCAAAAAACAAAGTTCCTCGTGTATCTTCAAAACCTCGTCTGTTTCCTGCAATGCTGAAAGCCTGGCACGGAAATCCTCCACAGATAACGTCCACACTTCCGATTCTTCGAATAGACTCATCTGTGACTCTTGTGATGTCATGTAATTCAATTTCTCCTTTCGTATCGTGTATAGCTTTATAACTAGCTCTAGCGAATTTGTCTATTTCACAGAAGCCAATACATTCATGGCCCGCTGACTCCATTCCAAGACGAAAGCCTCCGATACCTGAAAATAAATCTAAAAATTTCATCCTTTTGTTTTCAAAAAAACGCGACTGCCTTTGTGAGAATTGGCTAAATACGGGCAGTCGCTCGTCCAAGGTCACATGACCTTTACTGACGTTTCTAGTTCGCTTTTATCGTGGTTCACGGCACGTTGGTTTTTGGTTATTTTTACATTCATGACAGACCTTTTGGCCTGCATCTTTTGCTTTGATTATGGATATGGTGCCGCATTTCTCGCAGGCAATCAAGAAACCTAAGCCGTTTGAATTGCTACTGCTTATATTGATCTCTGGGGGAACTTTGTAAATAATCAAAGCGGATGTATGCCAACATTCAGCGGTGAATCCACTGCCAGCGGCAGCAGACACATTTGATTGAAACTTGATGTCAATCAACTTAATGTCTGGATTTTCGGTAAACCAGCTATTTATTTTATCGTCAATTTTCTTATCGCCTGGATAGTCGCACGACAAAAACACCGTTTTAATCATATTCCCCCTCCTGGATCTACCATCCAATCAAACAGGTCATCCTGATTGTCTCTGATATACTGCTCAAATCTCTCAAAGTGGATGATGGCATGTTTTAAGCGCTGCATACCCTCCCCGGCTTTTGAGCAGAAACCGCAAACCTTAAATACAGGCTCAATCTTGTTGATAATTTCTACGACTTGGCCATCAAGGTTCCAGACACTATCCTCTCCCACCTTGAAATCAAGGATAAACTCATCCCCTAGGTTGTGGATAACCTGCAATCTCTTGCCGTCCGAGTAGATGGCTACGCTGTCAGATATTTCTCTGATTTCCATACTTACCACCCACATTGCTCATTGAGTTCATCCTGAGTCAGTGGCTCAATGAACTTATAGCCTCTAACTAAGTAATTACGCTTAACATCGAAACCAAGCTGACTGAGCCCTCCCTTGAAACGGTCTTTGTCTGCCGTGTCCTCAAAATAGACTTCAAGGATCATTTTTTGGGTATATCGTTTCAGGTCGTTTTTAGCCCCTCCGAGAGCGTTTGGCTCATTTTGGGGGATTTTCCCGCCGTCCAAGATTTCGCCTGTTTCCGGGTCGAAATTTTGGGTCTCCGTTGATTTTGGAGCTTGTTCCTGCCCTTCAGCTTGCTGATCTGCTAACTGTCGCTCTCTTTCTAGTCTAGTCTGCTCAATTTCCTGCTTTTGCTTTTCAAAGGTATAGTCAGACTTAATCTGTTCCAGGACTTCAACCAGGGTCAAGTCTCGTAGCATGCGGATATATGGCTGGTCAGTCATGCCATACTCAGCACATTGCCCAGAAATGGCGGCTTTTGCTTTTTCGTACTCTTGTTGCTTTTGGTACTCAAAAGTGACCATGTCATCAAGAGACTTCATTGTGGCTTTCTTCAAAGTCACACCATCAGCCATAAAGTCACCAGCCTTGATATACTCAAGAGCCTTTTCATCAAAGATTCTAGGGTCAAGCATGTACTCAGAGGCCTTGTTAGCTAGGTAGCTCTTGATAGTGTCTAAGCGGACAGCTTTCTGATGTTCTTCAAACTCTTTGACATCCGTAGCGATTTTATCAATCGTGTCATCAAGGGGCTTGCCCGTCGTCTTGATGTAGTCGTCAAACTCATCAGCAGACTGTGATAGCTCACGCTTAATCTTGATACGCTCGTCTGAGATTTGTTTCTTGAGCTTGCGTAGGTCAGCTAAGACCTGCTTATCTTCCTTGATGGTTCCAGCCGTTACTGTGTAATTTTCGTACTTGGCTACAACCTCATTGATGTTCTGCTCAAATTTCTCGCGGTCAATGATTTCAACCTGCGCCTGTGTTACTTTTACCTGTAATTCTTGCATGTTGTCCTCCTAGTATTCCAGTTCACCGTCTAGCAATTCGCCTTGGATTGGCCCCTCGACTTGAGTAGGTTCAGGATCTGCATGATTTGCCTCCTGCTCTTTGTTAAATTGTTCAATCTCAGCCATCTTGCGTGCTACAACATCCTCACGGCTTTCTTGGGGGGTGACATCTTTAATAGTGTCAAAAGTATCTCCGCCGTCAATGTCTGTGTACATATTGCCAAGTTCATCAGGGAAAGCCTCTCTAAGCGTTTGAACAAGGGCTGTTTTCCTAATCATAGTTCCTGGCATTGATTTCCAAGTGCTACGTGGATTTCCGTATTTGTCAAGTTTGACATACTCATTAAAATCAACGGTAACCTTGTATCGGTGTGAGCGGTCTTTGCGGTAAACAATAGCCCATCCACCTATCAAAACATCATCAGGTAGCTTTAGAGAGCCCTCAATTTCTACCATTTCACCATTTCTCATAACGGTAATACCTGCCTCAAAGCCATCATAACCCTCACAGCGTTCAGCTCGTTTCATGAATGCCTCTTTAGACACAATCAAACTGAACTCCGTGCCACTGTTATTTTTATAGGCTACAATGTAAACCTCGTTAGCAAACGGATTGAGGTTGCGGCCTTTACACAAAGCCAATGCTTGCCCTACCTGTTTATCACTAAGTAAATTCTGAGGGTCAAAGTATTTTTTTATATCCGCCCCAGTTAGTAGGGTTGGGTCAGTAGTGATGTCACGTTTTGTCTGTGTTGATAGCTGATTATTAGTCATCTTCTTCTCCTTTTCGTCTGTTTCAAGTTCCAATTTTCACGCTTCAAACGTCTGTTTTCGGTGGTTAGTGAGATAATCTTGTCCTGTTGCTCATCGATAATCTCACCGAGTTCATAACAGAGCTCTAAGTAGCGTTTTCGCCAAAAGGCGTTATCCTCATAGCGTTCTCTGGTCATAGGCTATTCGTCCCCCACATAAACCCAGCTACTCCCGTTCCAGCCCCAATTATCAGGATCAGGGCGTTCTGGTTTCTTGATCGGCGGCTGTAACGTGTCTATCCTGTCGTAATTAAACATGAGCATACACCTTCCCAAGCTCAAGGACCCGCTTCACATATCTAGCTTTAGATGTTAGCCCAAGATCCAGCAATTCGTTTTTTTCTTCATGGTTGGCCAACAACCACACACGATTTTCAAGCTCAACTCTCGTCATCTTCTTTTACCTCTTCTTTCGCCCCTTCTTCTACCTCTTTGACCATAGTCTTCTTCAAGCGAGCTGTCGCTTCGTCAACCGATTTGCCTTTTAGGACATCGTCTAAAAGATGGCTCGCGTCATGCATCGCCTGAGCTTTCGCTTTGGCTGTTTCGTTGTCTGGGAAAAGTCCTATTTCTTGTCCGAGTAAAAAGGCAAGGCTGAAATCGTGCATTTCTCTCTGCAGTTGTTTTACTTGATTAAGCGTTCGTTGTGCTTTAAACATATTTTTTCTCCTGTGGATAATTTTATAGAATCCCCTATATATTATTTATGAGGACTATTAGTTTGTTTTGGGTTAGTATTTATTACTAAGTTAGTGCCGTGAGGCTTAGATTATTATTAAATTAGTTATTATTATTTATTAGTTATTATTAGTGTCGGATTTTTCAACTTTTGAACTTTTCAACTTTGTAAAATTCAACTTTTGAACTTTTCAACTTTGTAAAGTCAGTAAGTTGTAAACAAACCCTTCTGCTATTCTGTGGATAACTCTCTTTCAAGATTGCTTATCCAATACTCCCAATAGCTATCGGATATCGGGACATCTTGTACCAAGGGGAAGTTCTGGATACCTTTGCCACGGCCAAAACTTTTGCGGTAGATACGGATATAGCCAGCCTCTTTCAGCTCATCAAAGGCCGCCCTATGAGCGTCCCGCCCGTTCCTTGAGCGCTTAGAAAGCTCATCGATGTACGGTCGCCATGTATCTTTATTGGACATTAGTACCAGTAACAACCCTTTGGCTTGTAAACTAAGCCCAGAGTTTTGAGCAGAATGATTGCTCATCTGCAGATAGTTCTCGTGCGTATTCCTGATTATGTACTGCATAGCTCATATTATTTCTCCTTTGCAGCCAACAGCTCTTGATAGAGCTTTAGCAATTTACCCTGACGTTGCCATTCATCAAAAAGGTGTCTGTACGCTTTTCGAGTCTCTATCAAGTCGTCGTTTAGTTCAATTGCCAACGATCGCCAGCGCTCGGCTTCATCCGGTAGAGTGAGAACCTCTGGCTCTTCTGTGAAAAAGTAATTTTTAATTCTGTCAATCAACCTCATTGATTAAATCCTTTCTG
>ERZ773003.360-NODE-360-length-34256-cov-8.748575_pt1 | contig 34256 bp, 24 predicted proteins | sample MGYA00580668_ERZ773003 | MGnify/ENA primary metagenome ERZ773003 (study PRJEB29015, sample SAMEA2738002) | human oral metagenome | biome: human oral; feature: human-associated habitat; material: dental | place: China | collected 2126 ...
CCGCCCCTGGGTCGCGTCCGTACCCTCCGACGCGGCCTGGGGCGCTCCGTCGCCCTGCGCAGGCGACGGCAGCTGGGACGCGGCGGCCCGCAGCATCTGGGCGGTGACCTTGGCGTACGCGCAATCCGGGGTCATACCCACGACCAGCGTGGCGGACAGGAACAGTGACAGGAACCTCTTGGCGGCCGACATGACGTCCCCCATCTCCCTCGGGCCCCCACCCCGGGCGTCGGGGCGGAGCTGGCTAACTCCTGAAGACACCATACGCCATCACGGAACCTACACGCAAGCGATGGGGGCACCTTTGACACGCTCACATCTGCCAGCGGTATGATCGCGCCCGCCAGCGGTAGTGGCAAACGGTAAGACAGGTATTGGGGCATCCCGAGCACTCCTTTGGGCAGGACGCGCCTTACACAGCCCACAGAACCCGCCGCGGGGCACCACCACGCCGGCGGCTGCCACGAAGTCGCGGACCTCGCGGGGAGAACGTCACAAGGGGGAGCGCGACGCGCGAACACGGACGCCTGACAGCGCAGCCCACACAGCCACTCGGCGATGAACATACGGGGCTGCACGATCAGAGTCACTTGGCAGTGCGAGCCAAGGCGGTCTTTCCACGCGCAGCGACCTTTCCTTGCAGGCAGAACGGTTTCTCAGCTGTCCAAATCAACTTGCCCCACGTCGCCCCTGCGTATCTGTGCAAGGATTGTGGGATCCTTGATCGTGTAATCCCTTGCCAAGAGCACGATCTTCGACATGACCTCAGCGGTCTTGGGGTCGTCATCCGCAAACGGCAGGAACAGCCGTCCCCGATGCTGGGAGTGGACGGGCACGATGACCGCCACGCCCCTTCCCTCGACGTGGACGGTGCCCGAGCCCAGGTGCACCGAGTAGCGTCCCAAGGTACCCCTGACCTTGGCGTAGCTCCCAACGAGCTCCACGTTGCCCAGCCCCATGAGGGAGACGAGCTCCCCCGCGATGGCCCTGCGCATCTCGATGGTGGAGGGGCTGGCCCCAACGTCCACGCCACTTGCGGAGGCGATGCTCACGACCAGGTCGATATCGCGCATCACCTCGGAGAACAGCACGGGACTTACCGACTCGAGCTCGATGGGCTCGCCGCTCGCGCGCCCAAAGAACCGTATCGTCTCTAAGGTCGGCTCCTCGACGTCCGCTGGCGAGAACCAGTCTGCCATCGCATACATCCTCACGATAACGCCCTCGCCATAGCAGACCTTCTGCAGGCCCTCCTCGTGATCGACGGTCCATCCCCGACCCTTCAGGAGGGCGACTGCCCTCGTGGCCCGCACCTGGTGGCCGCTGTATCGCCGCGACACAATCCTCTCGCGCCGCTCGTCTCCCGTTATGGGGTAGTACTCCCTAAATACCTGCTTGAAGGGCTGGACTATCCTTTGCTCGCAGGTCATGCGCATGTAGGCCGCCCAGACGCCACCAGCCAGCAGGTCGTGGGGGTGGGCGATACGAAACGTCTCGTCGGGCTTGGCATAGCTTAGCTGTCCCTCCTCGTCGCAAAACGCCAGCCGACCAGCCTCCAGGCTCGCAAACCCCCTGACGCCTTGCCCACAGGCCCACACGAGGCGCCCAAGCATCGGCGCGATAACGGGATGTTTCAGGATGTCGAGCAGCTCGCCGCCCTCGAAGGTCAGTCGATCCACCATGGCCGCCTCAAGAGTCGCCCTGCTTCTGGCCAGCTGCTCCTTGAGCTCCCTCGCCCTTTGCTTGAGCAGGGCCACATACGCATCCTTCCGCAGCGTGGCAGGAACATGCTTGAGCGTCCTGTCTTTCTTGCGCACCAGGACACGCGCCACGCCGTCCCCATCGATGGCAAGGCACACCGAGAAGCCCGCGATCACGCGCCCTTCCATGAGCGGACGGATCTCCCGTAGCTTGGCGGCCTCCATCCTCCAGATCAGGCGATTGACGTCGGAAAGCCCGGCGGTCTGCGCGAGGTTCTCGAGGGCGGCCGCGCAGGCCCTCTTCTCGCTTTCCCGCCTCGTGGCACCAAACCGACGCCCCTCCCTCTCAAAGGCGCATATGAACTCGTAGCGGTGCAGGAGGTCGGCATCCCCGTCTGTCTCATCCAGTAAGATGAGGGCATAGGCCCTCAGCTTTTCCTTGTGCCGCTCCTCCTCGATCTGGCGCTCCGTCTCGTCGCGGTCGAGCTTTCCTAAGATGGCGTCGGCATACAGCTGCGAGCGCCTGTGGGTAAGAGAGCCCGAGGAGATGTACGTGGCGCACTCATATAGAACCTTGAATCGCTCGGCACCTAACGTGGCGTGGACGTCCTTGAACCACCCGACGTCGAAGGCGCCGTCGTTGAACCGCCTGGGCGGTATGGGAGAATAGACGGCGACCTCTGTCTCCTTCTCTGCCGAGAAGGCCTCGCTCACATGGGCGTGGAAGAGCCAGACGCCCTTCCGGAGCCCCTCCCACCCCAGCGCCCCCTCGATGACACCCGCCCACTGGGGAGCGTACATGGCCGCCTCAACAAGGCGCTTGTCCCTGACGTTTGCACCCCGCACCAGAGATCTCAGCACCTGGGGAGTGTCACCAGCGGCCGGATAGCAGTGCCTCAGCAAAAAGCTTAGGGTCTCTCGCTTGGTGAGCTCGCATGCGAACTCATAGCCTTGGTGGAAGCGCTCCTTGCCGAGCGCGACGAGCAGCCTGCAAAAGTGCTCCACACCCTCCACGCGCATGATCCCATAACAGCTGCGCGATGTGCCCGTGGGCATCTCGCCTCGCAGGGCCTCGACGTCGACCATGCGATGGATGATCCTGTCGGCAAGAGGCACGATCCATGGGTGGCGCGCGGACAGCTCCCTGCCCCGGGCCGTCTTCGAGAGGCCACTCAGGACGCTCATGCAGTCACTCCTGTCGGCATGGGGATACAGCAGCCACTGACACAGGCAATCCTGGGGAATGAGCCCCAGGTCGACCGCCCACGCATACTGCTCAAGGGAAAGGGAGTCAACGCGAAAGCCAGAGCCAGACTCGAAGGCATACTCCGCCATAAACCACCTGGCAAAGCGCTCGTCGTGTTCCGAGCGACCAGTGGCTCCTGGTTGGCTGTCGTATGGCTGTCCAGCACCGGGCGAGCTCAGACGATTGAGGACGTCTCGGTAGAAGCCTACCATGTCGTGTCTGGCAAGAATGGCGAAGGGAAGAAACTCGTCGTAGGCCGACTCCTTCTTGCCCTCGACCTTCACGAGATAGGGACACCAAAGACGGGAGGGGCCGATGGCGTCCCGCATGCTAAAGTAGAGCACAAACGCGGCGTCGTACAGGCCCTGGGCAGCTGGAGCATCACGCGCCAGCACGGACACGTCAAGCAGCAGGCGCACGACGTCGCGCAGCTGCCAGAAGAGCGTGCCGTACCTTGCCTGCGCCCTCTCGCGCAGCTTCGGGGCCAGCTGACCCTCAATGCGCACGAACCAAGGCTCGCGCCTGTACTCTGGCGCCCACTCCCACGCCTCCGTTCGCTCTATGAGGCACCGGTAGCAGAGCATGAGCATCTTGACGCTATCCACAAGGCAGTCACCAAGCGCCCGCCTGAACTCATCATAGAGGGGAATCCTGTGCTGAAGAGCGATGGCATCCTGCGCGCCGGACGCCTTGGCCGCGCCGTCGCGTGGAACTGCGTCGTTGGCTGGAGTTGCGCCGTCGCCTCGCTCGGGCGCACGCAGCGGCAGGCTGTAGAACGTGGCATCTCCAAACCGCACCCACACGGGAGTCCCGTCATCCCGTACGGTCTTGTACTCAAAGTCCCCGTGCGCCTCAAAGACGGCGCGCACCCTGTCGAGCACCTCAAACACCTCGTCGTCACTCATGAGAAGCGCCATCAGCTCAGCCTTCGAGAGCCGCTCTTTCCTCCGAACGCGCAAGCGGGCCCTCTCGCGTGCGTCAGCAGGCATATCCTGCGACATTGCGTCAGCAGGCATGGCCCTTGGCACGAGCGCCGAACCGCGCGAAAGGGTATCCTGTACCTTCTCGACCACGCCCCTGTCAAAGAGGCCGTATCCGTCCTCGGCCGAAGGTCCCTGCCCAGAGGCAGGTGCGCCCACGCCTCCGTCTGCGAGCTGGTCCAACAGGACCCTGGTTTGGGCCGGGAGGTCTTGGGTTCTCAGCCTCGCAATGTGCTCCTTGTTCGCAGAGCTGAGAGCCTCATCATTGAGCATGAGCTCGATGGCCGCCTGCAGTTGAAGGCTGTTGCCCGGAAGCAGGCACTCGACGGCCTGTTGTCGCAGGGAGACCTCCTGCCGAGCAAGGTAGGACAGTGCCCGCTTCCTGAAACCGGCATGCCTGGAACCGAGCGCGCCGCAGACACGGATCACATCCTCCGCACTTGTCCTGCAGCGGTCAAGTCGGGCGAGGGCGTACTCTCGCGTCGTGGAGCTTCTGTCTCGCAGCGCATCGTAGAGGCACAGGCGGTGCGCCGCGCTGTGCTCAGCATCCAGCAGATTGATGTAGATGGCCCTTCGCTGGTCGGCCGAAAACATGTTCCTCATTGCGTAGAGCTCAGAGACCATCTTGTCATCCAGGTCATGGGCCGCAAGGCTGATAAGGCAGTTCAGCACCGGCTCGCTGGACAGGTCACTCTCGATAGAGAGAAACGGCAAGCTGCGAAAGCGGCGCTTTCTGCTCCCAATGTGGATGGCAAGCTCCTTGAGTCCCAAAAACTGGGCAAGACGCTCGCCACGAGACGGGGGGAGGGCCCGATTCGGCAGCGGCTCTACCTCGCACAATACGGGCGTTGTGGAGCGGATGCGCGCCTCGATTGCCTGATAGGTACAGGCCAGGTTCAAGACCAGCCAGGCAAGAACCTCATCGTCGCGCTCGTCGAGATGCGCGCAGGCCAAGGCATGTCGATAGCGATCGGCGTGGTGAGGCAGCTCATCCTCCCGACGCCACACAAGGTACCAGCCCACAAGCCGCCTGTGCGTGCACTCGTCACAGAGCAGCTCCTCGACCGCACGATCCGCCCCTGTCGCATCCTCGCAGCCATCCGCCCAAAGGCCCAGGTACAGCTCAAGGGGGTTGGAGCTCGCCATACACCGTGCACGACTGTCCCTGTCAACAAGGCACTCGTAGGCCAGCGCGACCAGCTGACGCAGCCGCGATTGGCTCAGACCCTTCCGGTCAAGGCCCGTCCACAGCAAGAACGCACGCACGGCGCTGCTGTAGCGAAACAGATCCTCGTCGATGCACAGCCTGAAAAGGTAGATGAATGTCTCGAGGCGACCGACATCAGCGCTCTCCAGTATCGCCTGACGCAGGCCCTCCTGCAGTCGCGCGCTAACGAGCAGCTGTCCCAACAACTCCATCAGCCTGCCGTTTCCGCTGATGATGATCGCCTCTATAACGGAGTAGGAAAGGAGAGCCGCGCCGTTGTCTTTCAGGATCATATCCTCTATGGTTCCGATGATCCGCTGGTTACCCTTGTCGATCTCTAGGGCCAAGGCACGAGAACTCCCCTCCAGATACGTGTCAGGGTCGAGGTAAAGGAGCTCTTCGACGCTCTTTCCATGCTGCATCAGCCTGACGTAGGAGCAGATCTCATTGATCATGTCGGCGGCATGGTAGCAAAATGCGGTCGCATGATAGCTCCTCCGGAAGTCCGAGGAAGAGAGGCTGCACGGCATGAGGAGGGTAACCAAGCGCCTCACGTCGCACGCAACGGCATCACCGGCAAGAGCCGCGACCGCCTTGGACAGACCACCATCCAGAAACTCCTCTGGCGAGTCGAGCTCGTCAGGGGGCCTGCCATAGCAGGCGGTCAGCTCCTCCCACACCAGATCCCAGTCAAAGTAGCTCTTGATGTAGCTGGCCAACGCCTTCTCAAGGGGGGTCTGTGCCTCCTCAGGAAGCAGCTCGTGTCCATCACGAGCCGACCCAGACGAACCCACCATGGCTCTTCCCTCCAAGGTCTGTGAGATTTGCGGCCTGCGTAATTTTCGCCCTCTGGTCTACGCGATCTGCACAACCCGGCATCGCTGGCACAGGGGATACTCGTCCAAGAAGTCACGGATGGCCGCCAGCATGCCCTCGTAGCTGGTTCCGTAGAAGTACAGGGCCGTCTCTGTCGGACCGACCCAATGGCTGTAGTAGGAGCCGATGCCGTCCATCAACCTCACCAGGTGGTCAATCATAACGTTGGCGTCGCAGTTTTGGTAGACCTCATCGGGGAGGTCGGTACCGTTCAGGTAGAGGGCAAGCCCCTCTTGTTGCCCCACCAAGAGCTCCCCGGGCTCGCCATCCTCCCCGTCCCACAGCAGTCTCGACCCCTTGGGCACCCCCATAGCATCGATAAGCCCGCCAATCATCGAGATGAGCTCGGGCGATCCATCCCGCAGGCAGAGTTCGATGTCACACTCCTCGATCTCTCCCGAATCGGACAGCAGTGTCCCGCCACCACTCACCTCTCCCAGCTCGTGTAACCTCAAAGTCTCATCCAAGACATCCTCAAAGACGCCCCGATCCATGGGCATAAAGCGTGCGTTCAGGTTCAATGTGACCGCAAAGGGATAGGTCTCGGTCGCCTTTGATTCACTGCCACTGCCACCCATAAGTACGCTCCTCACGATAGCCCTTTGTTCCCAATGGCCCGCCCGACGACCAGCTGCCAACCAAGCTGCCGGTCCGGCCGCCGACCCAGCTGCCAGCCACCGGTGGTGCCAGCACCCGCCTCACTCGCGCCTGCGCCGCTCGCGCCGCAGCTCTCTCGTGCTCGCACCGCAATCGTCACGTATTCTACCAGGCGTAAGGCGACACCCGGGGAATGCCCTCTCCTATCGGATGAGATTGGCGAGGACCCACAAGATTGCAATACCAATATAGGGACTTGGATGGGCCTTCGTGATGGCCACGAACTCACGGATGAAGGCCGTCGGCCAGTACCACCCACTCGTTTTGCTGCCCACCCCATCGGCGGCAATCCCAAGCTTGTGGGCATACTCGACGCAGCGAAACACGTGAAAGTCGCTCGTGACCACGACGCAGCGATACGGACTCCCCTGCGCCAGACTATCTATGAGGTCCCTCGAGTAGCGCAGGTTCTCCATCGTGGTCGTTGAGCGATCCTCGTCGAGAATCGCCTCTGCGGGGACACCGTTGCGCACAAGGTAGGCATGCATGGCTGCGGCCTCTGAGACCACCTCGTCTGCCCCCTGTCCGCCCGAGACGACGATCCGCCCGCGCTTGTCCTGACGACGCCACAGCTCAATGCCCTTGTCGAGCCGTCCGGCCAAAAGTGGCGTGGGCCTGTCGCCCGAAAGCCCGGCGCCGTGGATGATGATGTAGTCGTACACGCGCTTTCGAGGCAGCGTGCGATAGAGCCAGGAGTAGAGAAGGAGCGCCACGAGCGTGAACGAGAACCACAGGCCCTCGAACACGAAGAGCCCCACAATCGCCATGAGCCACCTTGGTCCATTAAAGTCCGCCGTAAGGGGAAAGCTCACGTAGAGTGCGACGATGAACACGGCAAGCAGGATGGGCAAAAGGCTTGCCAGAGAAAGGCCCTCTCTCCTCAGCACAATGACCCCGTTCATTATCAGAAGAACGGATGCAAGGAGGGGAAAGAGGACGATAAGCGCGACAACGAGCAGTATCAGCCAGATCTGGTTTCTTAGCATCACGATGCTCGAGACAAGCGCGCACCCTACTGCCGCGAGCAGGTAGAGGGCGTTGCGGAACTGCCGAGGCTCACGAAGGTACGAGCGGACGAAAAGTCCCCCAAACACGATGGCCGGAGCATATGCGCGCAGAACGTCGAACATGTACACCCTCTCTGGAAAGACCCTAGGCGAGCGACAACCGACCCCGCCCTTGCGACTGCCAACCGCCAAGCACAGTGATAGCGTCATCGTAGGGGCAGCGTTTCATACGACGCCTTCTTGCGTGCCGATTGTATCACCCGCCAAGGGGCAAGGGAGCAAGGGCGCACCAAGTGGCAAAGGAGCGCCGGAGGGGGAGGAACCGCCCCGCAGCCTGGCGGGTGGTTCCCCGGGCGCGTTTGCCCAGTTGGGCCATCTCCCAAAGTGCCCCAGAATCTGGCGGGTGGTTCCCCGGGCGCATGCGGAACCGCCCCACAGCCTGGCGGGTGGTTGCTCCGCGCTCTCCGGCCGACCGGACGGCCTCACGCTTCAAAAGACTCCTCGAGCAGACGCCCTGTTGACGTGCACGAGGGCGCGATATATCCTCTCCTGCACCAAGACTACCTATGACTATAATAGAGAGGACATCCATGATTGCACTGTCTAACCAAGAGAAATGGCGACCGTGGGGCGCGTTTGCACTCGAGGCCATAGTGCTCGTGCTGGAAATCTGGCTATTCGCCCCCCTGCAAGCGAGCTTGGGCCGGACGGGCCTCATCCTCACAGAGCTGGCGTTTCTCGCGCTGGCCGTGGGCACGGCGCTCCTTCACAAGACGTCCTTGAAAGAGGTGTTCCCCCTCAAGCGGCCTACCCTCCGTGAGCTGGGTGGTGTACTTCTCCTTTGCCTGTCGGGGCTGATGCTCTCTGTATTTGCCACCCACGTCTCCCTCATACTGCTGCCCCAATCGATGCCGGAGATCAAAGAGCTCCATGACTTTCTCTATACGGGACAAAGCCTCCCTGTCATGGTACTGATCGTTGCGATCATGCCCGCCATATGCGAGGAGGCACTCCAACGTGGCGCGATTCTCTCGCACCTGCGCTCCCTTAAGAAGGATTGGCTCATCATCCTGATCATGGGCGTCTTCTTTGGCCTCTTCCACCTGAGCGCGCTCAGGTTTCTTTCCACGGCCATCCTGGGAGCACTACTAAGCTACCTGATAGTCAAGAAGAACAACCTGGTCCTACCCATGCTGATGCACCTCATGAACAACCTTGTCAGCGTTATGGCCGGTACCATGGCAAGCGAGAACGCAGGACAGGCCCTGGACACGATGCAAACCATCACCCCGCTGCAGCGTATCGGCGGCAGCTGCATCGTTTGTTGCCTGGTTCCCGTACTTCTGGTAGCAGCTGGGAGTCTCATCGACCCGACGGGGCACCGCCGCAAAAGCTGGCTGGTCGCCGGCCTTTGCGGCGTGGCACTGTTTACGGTAGGTATGGTGTGCGCGTCTCTCTCCATGTAGAGCTGTGGCAAAGCAGGCGCGCGCCAGGCAAACTTTGCCTATAATCAAGGGAAAGGAGGAAAAGGAATGTTTGAGATAGAGGGACGCTACGCAACGGCGAAGTGCTTCGCCACAGTCGTGGAGGACGAGGCCATCGAGCAGGTGCGCACCATGTGCGACACCAAGTTCACGGAAGGTTGCCAGGTACGCATCATGCCCGACGTACACGTGGGTGCCGGCTGCACCATAGGAACCACCATGACCGTGAAGGACAAGGTGGTCCCCAATGTCGTGGGCGTCGACATCGGCTGCGGCATGTACACGGTCAACCTTGGCAAGGGCGACATCGACATGAAGGCGTTCGATGAGGCCTGCCACAAGGTGCCCTCCGGCAAGCACGTATGGGAGGGCCGCAAGGAGCGCTTCAACCTCCTGGAGCTTGAGTGCTACCGGATGCTCAGGGACGCGAAGCGCATCGGGAGGTCCATTGGCACGCTCGGCGGCGGCAACCACTTCATCGAGATAGATGCCTCTGCCGACGGGACACACTACCTGGTCATTCACTCTGGCAGTCGCAACCTGGGCAAGCAGGTGGCCGAGTACTACCAGAGCCTCGCGGTGGACCTGCACAAGGGAAAGGAGGAGTACTTCGCCAAGCGCGACGCGCTCATCGCCGAGTACAAGGCGGCGGGGCGCCGCAAGGAGATCCAGTCCGCACTCAAGGAGCTGCACTGGACGGAGAGGCAGCCCGACGTAGTGGCCGACCTCTGCTGGCTCTATGGGACATACTTTGACTCCTACATGCATGACATCGAGATCTGCCAGGCCTTCGCGCGGCGCAACCGAGAGGTCATGGCCAACGAGATCCTCAGCCTGACCGGCTTGGAGGGAAGTCAGGCCTTCCACACCATCCACAACTACATAGACACGGGCGAGATGATCCTGCGCAAGGGGGCTATTGCCGCACACGAGGGCGAGCTCGTGCTCATCCCCATCAACATGCGCGATGGGTCCATCCTGGCACGCGGCAGGGGAAACCCCGACTGGAACTTCTCGGCCCCACACGGCGCCGGTCGTGTCCTGTCCCGCACCCGAGCCCGCGAGCAGCTGAACATGGACGAGTATCGCCACAGCATGGAGGGCGTCTACACCACGAGCGTCAGCGAGTCCACGATCGACGAGGCACCCATGGCCTACAAGTCGCTCAAGGACATCATTGGCCCCGTGAACGAGTCCGTAGACGTCATCGAGGTGCTCAAGCCCATCTACAACTTCAAGGCAGCGTAAGGGCGCGGCTCGACCTGCGGCAGTTCCCCCCCGCCGCAGGCGCCTGCCGACCACAGGTCCCGCGCCCGCGCGAGCGCGAGCGTCCGTAGGCGCCGCAGAGCCTCGCGCTGGCGGGGGGCTCAGAGCCTCAGGCTGTTCGGGTCGAGCAGGAAGTCATAGACGCTCATGGTGAGGATGCCATTCTCGTCCCAGCGGGGCTTTAGCACGTCACGCACGAGGACCACCTTCTTGAAGCTGTCTGCGATCTCGAGAAGCGATGCCTTCTCGGCCTTCTCCTTGGCTCGCGTGGGAATCTGGAAGGCAGACTGCACATAGAGTCGCTCGCTCCCCTTGTTTGCCACAAAGTCACACTCGAGCTGCTTGCGGACCTGCCTTCCCTTTCCATCACGCACGCGCTTCTCCACCACGCCGACATCGACGACATACCCACGCAAGCACAGCTCGTTGTAGACGATGTTCTCCATGATATGGGTCTCCTCCACCTGACGAAACCCAAGGCGGGCGTTGCGCAGTCCTATGTCCTCAAAGTAGTATTTCCTTGGGCTGCCAATATGCCTGCGTCCCTTCACGTCAAAGCGCCCGCTCTCCTCGATAAGGAATGAGTCCTTTAGGTACTCTATATAAGTATAGATAGTGTTTCGTGAGATGTCCGAGTGCAGCTCGCTCTTGAACGTCGCCTCGATCCTCGAGGGGTTGGTGAGGGAGCCGATGCAGGAGGCGAGCACGTCAATGAGATCGTCGAGCTCTTGGGTCTTGACGATCCCGTTTCGGGCGATGATATCCTTCATATACGTCTCGGCAAATAGGTCCTCCAGATACCTGGCCCTCTGCTCGTCGGACCTCATGGCGCACGCGAGCGGCATGCCGCCGTACGTCACGTACTCGGCCCAGCCATGATAGACGTCGCCCTCGTATGCTTGCATGAACTCGGCAAAGGAGAATGGGCGCACGTGCACCCGATCGCCCCGCCCACGAAACTCGGTCATAACGTCACTTGACAGCAACTTCGAGTTGCTGCCGGTCACATAGACATCGACATTGCGCATGTGCAGCAGGCCATTGAGCACCCCGTAGAGCCTTGGGGGACTATCCTTGTCCTTTAGCTCCTCACTGCTCATGGCATACTGGACCTCGTCGAGAAGGACGTAGTACTGCCCGTCGTCATCTGCGACCCTCTTCCTGATGTGATGGGAGAGCGCCCTGGGATCGCGCAGATCCTCAAACTGGTCGTCATCGAGGGCAATCTCTATCAGGTGCGCCTCGTCAACACCAAGGCTTCGTAGGTAGGCGCCAAAGAGCTCAAACAAAAGATAGGTCTTACCACACCTACGGATGCCCGTTATGACCTTGATCATGCCGTTGCCCATGCGTAGCTTGAGGTCATCGAGGTACTTGTCACGTTTGATGCGCATGTGCCTCCGTTCCATTCCGCCTTGTTGATATTTTTTGACACATATGGCGTATATTCTTAGTATAGCTGTGGCGCGGTCGGCTGTCCGCAGCTGGCGCGGCGTATGTCTCGGCTCAGCGCCAGCTCAGCGTGCCGTAAACCCAAGTCCTGTCGCATCAGCCTCAAGGACGAACAGCTCCACCATCATTTTCAGCTTTGGCCGATGGACGTCTCCCTTTTATGGGAGGTCTTATTCTTTTGGATATCTTAAAGACCGAGAGTGCATACTACCCCCTACCAACACCCGATGCATTCGGTGAGGAGGTAGCCATGACACAGACGGTCTTCAGGCGCTACGAGGCAAAATACCATCTGACCAACAGGCAACGCTCGCGGCTCAAGATACTCATGGCCTCCCACATGAGGCCAGACGCCCATGGGCCCTCCACCGTGAGAAGCCTCTACTACGACACCCCAACGCACCTGCTAGCAAGGCGCTCGTCCGAGAGACCCGCCTACAAGGAGAAGCTGCGTATTCGCAGCTACCGTGAAGCGTGCGACACAACGTTGGTGTTCCTCGAGCTTAAGAAGAAGTTCGATGGCGTGGTCTACAAGCGGCGTGTGACGCTACCACTTGCGGCCGCAGACGCGGTGCTACGCGGCAGCAAGATCCCAACAAGCCAGATAGAGCGCGAGATCGCGTTCACAGCATCCATGTATGAGGACCTCCGGCCCGCGATGCTCATCATCTGCGATCGCGAGGCATACTACGACATGGCCAACCAGGACTTTCGCATCACCCTCGACAGGCGTGTGCGCTGCCGCTGGGAGGAGGTGACGCTTAAGGGCAGCTGCGAGGGACGTTTGCTTTTGGATGAGACCACGAGCCTGATGGAGCTCAAGTGCGCTGGCGCCCTTCCCCTCTGGATGGTCGGCTTTCTCGCCTCTGAGCGCATCCACAGGGTCTCGTTCTCGAAGTACTGCAGCGCGTGGCTCCTTCAGCAGGCAATCGAGAGGCCCATCATCTGGGACCCGGACAAGGTGGCCTCGTTTGTCCAGGTGCCCCTGCGCTCGGGAGCTGGGCCGCCCGCCAAGTCCCACGGCGAGCACCATCCCGAACATCACTCGACGGCAACCGCCCATTCCTGGGCCAGTCTCACGAAGGGAGCCTCAAGATGTTCGACTCACTGTTCTCCAGCTCAACCACCACGACCACCGTCTCCTACACAGCCTTTCTCGTCTCGGTCGTGAGTGCCATGGTCCTGGGCCTCGTGCTCTCATGGACCTACTGCTTCCGCAGCCGCTTCACCCGCAGCTTCGTCATCACGACGGCGACGCTGCCCGCCATTGTCGCCGTCGTGATCATGATGGTGAATGGCAACGTAGGCGCCGGCGTCGCCGTCGCGGGTGGTTTCAGCCTGGTGCGCTTTAGGAGCGTGCCGGGCAAGGCGCGTGACATCGCCTTCATCTTCCTGTCTATGTGCGTCGGTCTGGTGTGTGGCATGGGCTACGTTGCCCTTGCCGTTCTCGTCACCGTGCTCATTGGTGGCATGAACCTTGTCCTGCAGGTCACGGGCCTGGGACTTGCCCGCTCTGACACCGCACGCACGCTGCGCATCACCGTGCCAGAGGAGCTTGAGCGCTTCGACCTCCTTGATGACTGCATCGAGAGGTACACGACCCGCCACGAGCTGGCCTCGGTGAAGACGGCGGGCATGGGAAGCCTCTACAAGCTCACCTATGATATGGACCTCAAGTCGCTCGGATGCGAGCGCAAGATGATAGACGAGCTACGCTGCCGCAACGGCAACCTCGAGATAGCCATCACCCACCAGGAGGTGTCAAACGATGAGATTTAGCAAACAGAGAGCAAACGGCCTGTTCTACCGTACCGTCAGCTGTGGACTTGCCCTCTCGCTGACGACGCTGCCGCTCATGGCCTGCTCGACGGGCTCGACCCTATCGGCCACGTCCACGCCAAGCGACGCGTCGACTGCCGCCGCCCCATCGGTCTCGACGAAGTACGCTCAAACGATAGACGTCTCGAACGCCTTCAGCGACCGCGATCTCGATGGGAGCTACGACGAGTCCAAGGCGACAAGGATAGCCCTCTCGGACGGAGGCACGACCGTCACGGGCGACGGAGCGACCGTGAGCGGGAACACCGTCACCATCACGGCGGCTGGAACCTATCTCATATCCGGCACGCTGAGCGAGGGACAGATCAAGGTCGAGGCCAACGAGGCGGACAAGGTGCAGCTCGTGCTCAGTGGCGCAACTGTGACCAGCGCGAACTCAGCCGCCCTCCATGTGGCCAAGGCCGACAAGGTCTTTCTCACCCTAGCCGACGGCAGCGAGAACACGCTGGCGACCAGCGGCGCCTACGCAGCCGCAGATGACAGCGCGATCGATGGCGCCGTCTTCTCCAGATCCGACCTTACCGTGAACGGAGGTGGCTCACTTGCGGTCTCGAGCGCAGAGGGCAATGGCATCGTCTGCAAGGATGACGTGGTGCTGGCCTCGGGCAGCGCAACGGTCACCGCAGCAAAGCACGCCATCCAGGCAAACGACTCGGTACGCATCGCTGGGGGTAGCTATACCTTACGCGCAGGCACCGATGGCATCCACGCGAAAAACGATGAGAACTCGAAGCTCGGCTACATCTATGTCGCTGGTGGCAGCCTCGACATCACCGCAGAGAGCGACGGGTTCGACGCAAACTACGTGCTGCGTGTCGACGGCGGCACCATCACGGTCTCTGCAGGCGACGATGGCTTGCATGCCGAGAGTGACCTTACCATAAACGGCGGCAACATCACCGTCACCAAGAGCAACGAGGGCCTTGAGGGTGCGCGCGTCACCATTGCCGGCGGGACGCAGGACGTGGTGGCCAGCGACGATGGGGTGAACGCCTCGGGCGACCCCGATGACTCGGACAGCTCCTCCGACACGGACGATGACTCTTCCAAGAACAATGCCCCCGGCTCCGACAGGCCGGGCACAGCAGGTAGCGGGCAGATGACGGGCGGGCAGGAACCCCCGGCCCAAGATCAGGGTGACCGAGGTGACAGTACGCCCCCACAAGGCAGACAGGGTGGCCAGGGCGACAGTGCGCCTCCACAAGAAGGTAAGGGCGGCATGGCGGCTGGCGCCGACGAGTCAGCCTACCTGCTCATAACCGGCGGAACCCTGACGGTCAAGGCAGATGGTGACGGCCTCGACTCCAACGGCGCACTTGAGGTGAGCGGCGGCGAGGTCTACGTGAGTGGGCCCACGAGCGATGGCGACTCAGCAATCGACTATGGGGACGGCTCCACGGCTACCATCACGGGTGGCACAGTGGTGGCACTCGGCTCGACCGGCATGGCCGAGGGGTTTGGTAACTCATCCACGCAAGGCAGCATGCTCATCTCCGCTAGCGGAAATGCCGGCGATACCGTCACCCTGAGCGACTCCTCGGGCAAGGTACTCTGCAGCTACGTGGCGCAGAAGAGCTTTGCTTGCGTGCTGGTAAGCGCCCCTGGCGTCGAACAAGGAAAGTCGTACACACTTAAGGTCGGATCGAATTCGATTGACGTCACGCTTGACGGCATAACGTACAGCAACGTCTCCGGCGGCATAGGAAGGCCCGCTGGCCCATCCGCTGGCGGCAGCCCGACCGGAGGCAACGGTCCGTCCGGCGGCGGTTCGACCGGCAGCGGCGGTTCGACCGCTCCAACGGGGACGACAAACCCGCCCGGAGGATCGCAGGGCAACAGGGGCGGCGACGCCAAAGACGGGCCTGGGGGCACGACACCCACTAGCAGGGGCTAGGCAGGATTAGGGGGCCTGCGAGCCCACCGCCTTACGCGCGGCGCCCTGTCCATGCACCCGGCGACACCAAGTGGAGCGCAACCTCAAAACGTGCCACCAGGTGCCGCCGGGTGCCACCGGGTGGCACCCGCTTCCCCGACACCACACATTTGCCGGTTCCTGTAACGCCAAGTGGCATCGAGTGCGATGCTGCGGGCAGCTGGCGCAGCCGCAGCTGATGTCATGAGAGCTATCCTGCGGAACTTCCCATGGCAAAGTTTGCGTCCGCAATCTTTGCCAGATCGTCGTCATGGGTCGCAATGATGACGGTCGTCCCCTCGCTAGCACGCTGGCGTATGAGGTCGATGACCATCTGGCGGTTGGCTCTGTCGAGCGAAGCCGTCGGCTCGTCGGCGTACAATACGTCAGCATGCTTGAACATGGCGCGCGCAAAACCGAGACGTTGTCTCTCACCACCAGACAACACCGACGCGAGCTCCCGCGCGCGCCCGTCAAGCCCAACTCTCTTGAGGGCCTCTTCGACCTCGTCTATACGCCTGCGTCGCTTGCGTCTGCTCAAGACGATGTTGAACGCAAGCGTTTCGTCTTCGATCGTACCATGATCCTGGTAGATGAATGCGGCATGGTCATGCCAGTACTGCACACGCCGCTTATCATTCCACGAGCGAGTCCCCTTGCCATCGATAAGCACGTCGCCAACGGAGGGCGTCAACAAAAGGCCGAGCGTGTTGAGCAACGTACTCTTGCCACAGCCGCTCGGACCTGTGAGCAGGGTGATGCTTCCCGGCTCACAACTGAGGTTCACCTCTTGGAAGATGTTGCGTCCTGCGAGTCTAATAGAGAGATCTGAGCCTGCAACCATTGTCATAGCTAGTCCTTTCTGAGCACCCGCGCCATAAAGACCTTCCGGCACGTGATCGCATACGCAACTGCCGAGAGCGCTGCAAAGAGCAGGGTGACCACGCCAGCAGAAGCGGCAATCGACCCAGGCGCACTGTAGGGGGAGAAAAGGGCACATAGGACTATGCCTGCAATGAGCGGAGGCGCAGCAGACGCAAGGTCACCCTTGAGCGGGGTCAGGTAGGCGCTCCTATGCCTGAGACCGGCTGTGTGAGAGAGGAGCACCTCGTCCCTATGGGCAGCCGCCCATAGGCTGGCGCCCTGTAACGCACAGGCCCCGATGGACAATAATGTAAGAATGACTGTGGAAAGATAGAGCAAGGCTCTGGAAAGGAGGGCCTGTCCAAAAGCGAGACTGGAATCGGCGATGCGATCAAACGAGCGGATATACGGATAGATGGCTGACGCGCCGAATGCTTCCTTCGTGAGGTTGGGATCAGTAAAGATGACGTTGCCCGTCGAGACAAGGGGAAGCACTAGGCTAGACATACTCATATCCTCGATGGGTACCTTGAGGACAATCACCAGAGGATGTTCACAGGCTGCAAACTCTCCACTTGCACCTGAATCCTGCGTGAGGCATGCGAACTCGCCTTCACCACGGTACTCATAGAACGAGTATGCCTCCTCAAGGCTCAGGTCCGAGGCAAGGTAGAGAGGGAGAGTGACGCGCAAAAACTCTCTTGTCGGGCTGGGTAGAGAGTCGAACAGGACCTCCCTTAGCGGAGAATTGCCCGACTCTGCTGGCAACGGAATACCCATGAGCTTAAGATAGCCATAGTCAACAAGCGCGAATTGCGAATAGTCCCCGAGCTCCTCACCATCTATGACCATCTCGCTATCCAAGGTGACGGAAGTGGCGATACCGCCCCTCCTTGAAAGGCCGCGCATGACGCGCCTGGCCTCCTCCTGCCCCTCGTAGGTATCAAGGTAATCAAAATTGCCGATGGAAACTGCGATAGCGTCTTTAAGCTTTTGGGCAACACTGCTGTGCGCATAGTTTAGGAGAACGAGACGAGCAAACGTCAAAGCGGGGGGGAGCGCCTGCATTGCCAAGACAACCGCGAAGGCAGAAACGATGAGACAAAGCCTGCGAACACGTACGGTAACAGGCCTCCTGAGCCGCAGCAGCTCCATTCCCGTTCCTGCCAGGTGTGACGCAAAGGTCAATAGGGGGAGCAGGCACGCAAGTCCAAACAAGCAAGCGCCGAGCGCCACAGGGAGTATGAGGATCGCATTTGAGGGCCCAAGCATCGCGGCAGCCGCAAAGCCCGACACCAAGATGCCAGCCACCCCTCCTCCTGCAAGCGGGAACATGAGTGCGCCGATCGTCTCGACATGGATCTGTCGAGCCGGAATTCCGCCGAGCTGCTGAACCGCTCGCACACGGCAGCCAAGTATGACCCATGTCACGGCGAGCGCGAAGGTAAGCAGTTGCATAGTAAGCCACGACAGGGCCAATCCACTGGTGGCGATAACGTTACATACTTGCTCGACGTAGGTGTGGGATGTACCCCATGCCACGATGACACCGTTATCAGCGCCCCACGTGGCGAGGGCATCGTGAAGAGATGGGTTGGTCCTAAGCGTATAGCTACCACCCAAGGGCGCGTCCCCCATGTCACGGGCGGCCACGAGTCTCCCACTCATGCCGGGCATCAGCCACTCTATCGTGCCATCGTCATGGACGACAGGGGAGGAACCGAGCGGAGGGATAGATGAGAAGTAGATGAGGTCGCGCTGCGAGTCATAGCTGTCTGCCGATGTCGACGGCTTGACGAGACAACCACCATAAGAGTCCACGAGCCGTGTGAGGCTGTCTATCAGCTGTTCCTTTGAAGTGGGCGACTGTGCGACCATGAGCTCGAGATGCTCGTTCGTCCCAAGCGGGTAGTCATACTGGATTGACTGCATGACCTGAAACACCATGAAGGCAGAGAGTATCGCTGCAAAACATGACGACAGGACCAATAGTCTACGCATGGTTCCTTCCCGTCGCAAGAAATAGGGCCAAGGCCGCCCGCCTTGGCCCCAAGGGGATAGATGCTTTTCGACTAGCCGCAGATCCGATAGAAATACTGGGCATTCGTCATTGGCCCATTGACTCCCCACTTATGAGCAATCGAGGGTTTGTCCGGTGCCGTGTCGATACTCTTACTTTTCTGCCCGTTTACGATAACCGTACTACCATGGCATCTATTTACCGTGTAATATGAACGAAACTTGACATTCCAAAAGCCATACTCCCACTTGCCGCCCTGGGCGGGGTATTGTACGTGCCTTCCCGGCACAACGGCTCGGGTCTCGATGCCCGTTCCTTCGTACATATCTGAGATGCTGATCTGTCGTGCATCCTCAGACCCCGATACCGTGGCCAAGGCAGGTGTTGGCATCACCATGAGAACCCCTGCAAGAGCGACTAATGCTGCACCACGCAAAATCTTCTTTGGCAGATACATGCTAGCTCCTTTCGTGAGTTGGCTGCCTTGTCTACAAGATTAATGTACCTTTTACAGTATTCAAGCAGTCTATGGCCAACGGTAGAAAAATTAAGGTAAACGGTAGATTTAACATGATTTCCCATAGATTTGGTAAACAGCACTAGGAACTATATTTCAAGGTTTGTGCACAGAGCCATGCATCCGCTCGACCAGCGTCCTGAAACATTTTGATGGCGCTCTTGGAATACGGCTTCGCATGTGGACGCACGCATGTCAACGGCCAGTTACAGACATCGATATATGACTCGGGGGTGTCTTTGGGTCTGGGTATCTCAGCAAGCGACCCACTCTTGATGAGACCATCAACCCAGTCCTTCACATCGTCATCTTTCCGATGAATCTCTGTGTTCACAGACCAATGCAGGAGGATCGTACCTTTAGCAAGGTATTTCTCCATCTCCGACCAAAAAGTCGGGAAATGCCTCATTGGGTATAGGTCATGAGCGCATGACAGCCAGAAGTTCGTGTCAACCAAAAACTGCCCGCTCATTGGAACAGCCTCTTGAAATACTCGTCAAAGCTCGTAGAGCTCAGCCCCGCAAGTTCATATGCCTCACCAAGGCTGATCACATCGCTGTTGTATGCAGACCAAACCGCCTCGGAGAAGACCGCTCCAAGCCTGTTTCGTTTGTTGGCATACGGATCCCCTCCAGTGGAGCTCCTCTTTGGCTTCCCTTCCACGGAGTCCACAATCGCTTTGTGTTGCCTATACAACCCAAAGAAGTCGTCGGACGCGAGGAGGCCATTATCGAAGGCCTGACGAGCAACGACCATGAATGTCACCTTATGGTTGCGCGCTATGCGATTGACCCGGTCGTAGCCCATGACGCCGTCGTTAGTCACCTCACGCCACTCCAGTACCAGCAGGTCAGAATCAACCAAGAACTCAGCCGCCACTCTATCGCAGAACCTCTCCATAGACGCATCAAAACCAAAGCTGTCCCCCTCGGAATTCGCCGGATTGACGACACCAGTCTCCGCAAAAGCGAGGTGGCAGAGCTCATGGATGATGGTGAAGAGCTGGGCGCTCTTAGCATCTTGTCCGTTTATGAATACCACTGGCGCAATCTCATCGGACAGCACGAAGCCCCTGAATTCCTTGACCTCGAGGCTGCGATGGGAGTTATCTCCCACCACACCGTTGATTGCCACAGATATCCCTCTAGACTCCACTGCGTTTCGCAGCACGCGGACCGCAGCCTCAGGACTCTTCAGGCCAAATGCCCACCTCTCGTCAAGGCCGAGAAAGGTGTGCGGCATCCTGGCTAGTTTCACGGCATGGTCGGGCGTCATAGCGACACCTTTCCATGCTCCAACCAGAGGGATCGGCTCATGTCCCTCCGCTGTAAAGTAGTCGCGCATCCAATCCTGTCGCCGCTTGGTTTGCTCGATGGTATCGTAGAGCTCAGGAGACGGCGCAACGACTCCAGCATCTTCCGTGGTTCGGAAATCGGCAATTTGGAAGCCATAGTCAGGGATATCTGGAGCGTACACATCGCAAAGGTTGATGTGCACCATACGAGTGAAGTCCATGAGCTGCTTGAGCGTCGGCCTATGGCTCTGGTCCAGCCACTCGGGATACTTCTTGAAGGCTTTGCGGACCTTTTCCTCGGAGATGCCGCTACGCTCGACCGCCCAGCGTATGACATCGGGGTTCAACGTAAGAGCCATTGCGCGCACCTCCTTTCCCTTCACATTGCGCGCACCTCCCCTCCCTTCATATACTCTACTAAATTTTTTCGCTCTTCGGGCTGACCCGAAAGAGCGCGTTTGTAAGGAGTCGGATCACCCATCGGATACGTAGCGTGTGGCACAGCTTGATGACCGACAGTTTGAGCCGGACAAATTTGCTGGACATGTTGCCTCGCTAGGTTCCTCATGATCCTCGCCTAGAAGTCTAGCGCGCACATGCGGAAGCGGTCAGGCCCCGCATACGGGCTCATCAAGAAGTGCGAGGCTGCGCCACACGGGGTATGCGGCAAGGACGACAAGATGAGACCAGGCGCAGTGAGCCTCGAGGAGTGCACAGCACGCGCACACCTCCTCATCGCGATGTGAGTGATTCACTCACTTCCTCATCGCGATGTGAGTGATTCACTCACATCGAGTCTACTTTCAATAAGTCTCTTACCTGGAGTTTTATAAGTTAGATTCTCTCAACTTGTGTTGCCGAGTGCGAGAAAATCACTCACTTCGTACTGACGATGTGAGTGAATCACTCACATCGTGCCTCCGCGCATCCTGTGCCGCGCCCCACGCCCGCATCCTGTGCAGCATCCCACCGCCGCGCATCCTGCCCACGCCCCGCCCGCATCGCACGCCGCCTACGCCGCACCCACAGCCCGCGTCATGCGTTGACACCAACGTCGTCCTGTGGTATGTATCAGTGATATATATCACTGATACATACGGAGGGATCGTGGGGCTCTCAGAAACACAACAGAAGATAGTCGAGGTCGGCAAGCGGGAGTTTCTCGCCAAGGGCTTCAAGAGCGCGTCGCTACGCGCTATCGTACGCAAGGCAGGGTTCACCCAAGGGGCCTTCTATGGTTACTACCAGAGCAAGGCCGACCTGTTCGACGCCATAGTCTCTCCGGCGGCCGACGGCCTTTTGGGCCAGTTTCGCAAGGCACAAGAGGCGCATTTCGACCTCATCCCAGAAGGCAGGACGGCCTTTAGCCGACAGCTGTCGACCGAGTACCTCGACGCGTTCTTGGACTTTGTCTACGACAACTTCGATGTCTTTAAGCTCGTCCTGTGCTGCTCGGAGGGAACGCGCTACGAGACCTACGTACACGACCTCGTCGAGCTCGACGTCGAGCGAACGCAACGCTTCTATGAGGAGCTGCGCCAGGCAGGCAGACTCGAGGGCGAGGTGAGCATCGAGCTCCACCACATGATAACGAGCGCGTATTTCACGGCTGTCTTCGAGACCGTCGTCCACGACATGGAGCGGGATAAGGCGAAACGCTACGTTGCCGAGCTGGCGCAGTTCTTTAACAGCGGATGGGAGGGCCTGCTCAGATTCTCGTGATTCGCCACGCCTTGGCTTTTCGTGACCCGCTGCGCCCTGGCGTCGTCACGCTTTGACACGTCCCCGTATAGGCGGGCAAGTGGCCGCCCGCAGAAGGAGGTTTTTGTGCCTGCAGCCCACAGCACCACCGTATCAAGACTGATGTCCTTTGCCCGCGAGGCCCACGGCGGCCTTACCGCCTCTGTGGTCCTCGCCGTCCTCGGCGCGGCCGCCGGTATCGTGCCCTACATCGCTGCGACGCAGATACTGACGCTGATCTGCGCCGGAATGTACGAGCTCGGCCCCATAGCCACAGCGGCATCCATCGCCCTTGTCGGCTACCTTGGCAGCGTATGGCTCGCGTCTGCCTCGACGATCATCTCGCATCGGTGCGCCTTCATTACCCTGAACAGCATCCGCAAGGCGCTTACCGACAAACTCTCACGCGTCCCCATGGGCACGGTGCTCGACCAGCCATCGGGCACGTTCAAAACGCTCATCGTCGATACGGTCGAGAAACTCGAGCTTCCCCTCGCCCATATGGTCCCCGAGCTGACGGCGAACACCCTCATCCCCGTCCTGATGCTTGCCTACCTCTTTGTCCTGGACTGGCGCCTTGCCCTGATATCGCTTATCACGATACCAGTCGGGATCTGCTGCTACATGGGCATGATGAAGGACTACGGGCCCCGCTACGCACGCGTGCTCGATGCGAGCAAGAACATGGACGCGGCCATCGTCGAGTACATTGGCGGCATCGAGGTCATCAAGGGGTTCAACCAGAGCACGGCGTCATATGGGAGGTACGTGGACGCGGTCCGCGCAAACGAGGACGCAAAGGTCACGTGGTTCAGGCAGACCAACCCCTTCTATGTGGCCGGTGTCACCATCATGCCGTCATGCCTGATAGGTGTCCTGCCGCTGGGCAGCTTTCTCTACCTGAGCGGCGATATCTCCGCCTCTGTGCTCATCACCTGCATCATCCTCGCGCTCGGGCTGGTGAAGCCGCTCATGCAGGCGCTAAGATACACCGACAGCCTGGCGATGGTGGACTCAACGGTTGCCGAGGTGTCGACCCTGCTCGATGCGCCCGAGATGAAGCGCCCCTCGACGCCCGTCGAGATTCCCAACTACCGCATAACATTCGACAAGGTGAGCTTCGGATACGGGAAAGAGGAGGTGCTCCACGGCATATCGCTTGCGATCGAACCGCACGCCATGACCGCCCTCGTCGGCCCCTCGGGGTCAGGAAAGTCCACCGTCGCGCGCCTCATCGCCTCGTTCTGGGAGGCGGATGGCGGCTCGGTGGGCATCGGCGGCATCGATGTCAAAAATATACCGCTTGAGCAGGTCATGCGGTCGATCTCCTATGTGACTCAGGACAACTACCTGTTTGACCTGTCAGTCCGCGAGAACATCCGCATGGGCAAACCCGATGCGTCCGACGCGGAGGTCGAGGAAGCCGCGCAACGCGCAAGCTGCCATGAGTTCATATGCGCCCTGCCGGCAGGCTACGACACCTGCGTCGGCAGCGCGGGGGCGAGGCTCTCGGGCGGCGAGCGCCAGCGCATCGCCATAGCCCGGGCGGTGCTGAAGGATGCGCCCATCGTCATTCTCGACGAAGCGACCGCCTTCACCGATCCCGAGAACGAGGCGGCCATACAGGCGTCCATCAGCGGGCTTGTGGCGGGAAAAACGCTCATCATCATCGCCCACCATCTTTCGACCATCGTGGGAGCGGACAAGATAGTGGTCATGGACCACGGCAGGGTCTCTGCCGAGGGCACCCATCACGAGCTGCTTGAAAGCAGCCCGCTGTACCGCAGTCTCTGGAACGCCCAGCAGGAGGCCACGCACGCGGGAGGTGATGCGGCATGATCAAGCTGTTCGGGCGCCTGCTTGCCTTTGCGGGAGAGCAGAGGCGATCGCTCATCCTCTCGTTCGTCTTCACCGTCTTCAACGCGATGTTCGAGACGCTACCTCTGATGGCCATCCTCGTCGTGCTGATCGAGGTGCTCGACGGCCTTGCCGGGCGTCCCATCTTTGCGGCGACTGCCTGGGTCTCTCTGTCTATTATGGTCGTCAGCCTTACGGGGCAGATCGTGCTCACCAACTGCTCCTCTCTGCGCCGTACCATCGGCAGCTTTGATATGTGCTCGCAGAAGCGCCTTGAGATAGGCGAGAGGCTCAAGCGCACGTACATGGGCTTCTTCGATGAGCGCGAGGTTGGCGCCATCGCGGCCGCCGCAACCACGACGCTCGAGGATATCGAGACTAAGGCGGTGAGTGTTCTCGAGATCGTGGCGGGCGGTTTCATACAGGCCGTCGTCATCACCGCCTGGCTTCTCGCCTACGAGTGGCGTCTGGGGCTTGTCTCGATTGTTGGCCTTATCTGCGCGTTGCTCCTCTACTCGCTGAGTCAGAAGGTCGGCGACAGCTATTCCCCGCGCAGGCAGGCGGCCCAGGCAAACCTGGTCTCCGCCGTACTTGAGCACGTTCAGGGCATGGCGGTGGTCAAGGCCTTCGGCCTGGGGACGAGAACTGCGCGCAAGGTCGACGCTGCCATCGACGAGAGCACGGCGGCAAACGTCTCGCTCGAGCGCGCCTTCACCAGCGTGGCTGCAGCCTACCAGAGCGTGTTCAAGCTCGTGCGCGCGGCGTTTCTTGTGATCGCCCCCTACCTGCTGCTCATCGGTGACATCGCTCCCGAGAAGTGCCTGATGCTTTTGGTCGCCAGCTTCATGGTCTACTCGGCGGTGGAGGTCGCCGGCAGCGTAACCTCGATCGCACGGGCCATCGATGCCTCGCTCGATCGCGTGGACGAGGTCATGGACATGCCCCGTATCGACGAGGATGGCGCCGACATCAAGCTCGACCGGTTCGACATCGAGCTTGCTGGGGTCTCATTTTCCTATGGGGATGACGCCGTCGTCATCGACGACGTGAGCCTTGTCGTTCCGGAGAAAACGACCTGCGCGATCGTAGGCCCGTCAGGCTCGGGAAAGACCACGCTCTGCAACCTGATAGCCCGGTTCTGGGATGTGCGCGAGGGTAGGATCACGGTCGGCGGGGTGGACGTTCGTGACATCACCTGTGACAGCTTGCTTACAAACTTCTCGATCGTCTTTCAGAACGTCTACCTGTTCAACGATACCATCGAGAACAACATTCGCATCGGCCGCCGTGACGCCACGGACGAGGATGTGCGCGAGGCGGCCCGCAGAGCCTGCTGCCACGAGTTCATCAGCGCGCTTCCCGACGGCTATCAAACGATGGTGGGCGAGGGAGGCTCGTCGCTTTCCGGCGGAGAGAGGCAGCGCATATCGATCGCCCGCGCCCTTCTGAAGGATGCTCCCATCGTCATCCTCGATGAGGCTACGGCAAGCGTTGACCCCGAGAACGAACGCGAGCTACAGAAGGCCATAGCCGAGCTCACACGCGGCAAGACGCTGCTGATGATAGCCCACCACCTGGCGACAGTGCGAGATGCCGACCAGATTGTCGTGCTCGACAAGGGGCGCATCGTCCAGCGCGGCACCCACGCCGAACTTATGGGGCAGGGAGGCCTGTACCGGCAGCTGGTGAGCATACGGCAGCAGGCGTCGGGATGGGCCATTCGCAGGGAGGCAGCCGGTTAGGTGGCAAGCAGGCTGCGATCGGGGGCACGTGGTCGGAAGGCAGCCGGGCCGCGGCAAAAAGGGCAGTCAAGACACAGACGTCGTATACCAAGACAAGGAGGATAACGTGCGTAAGCAAAGCAGCAGATGGACGGTGAGAGACGTCATCACAACGGTGCTCTTGAGCGTGGTGATGATCGTCATACAGGCCGCGCTCAACGTCATCTTCATGTTCAACAACTTCGCAAGCATGGTGCTTTCCACCGGCGTCATCGTCCTGATCCTCGGGCCTGTGTACGCCTTGCTCATCACACGCGTCGCCAAGCGCGGGGCGTCACTTGCGTACCTGACCATGGTGGGGATGGTCTACCTTGCCTCGGGTAATTGGTACCTCTTGCCCTGGTACGTCCTTGTCGGCCTGATCTGCGAGGCTATCCTCTGGAGGGGCGGATCGTGCCAAGATCCCAGGAAGGTCATAGCCGCCTGTACGGTAAGCGGCTTTCTCCACCAGGGTACCAACCTGTTGCCCATCGTGCTCTTTTGGGACACCTACTACGCGTTCTCGACCTCGGCAGGCCAAGACCCCACCTATGTGAATGACTACCTCCTCTACTACACCAACCCGGCGTGGCTGGCCTTTATCCTTGCCTTCACGCTGGTATGCGCGTTGTCCGGTGGCGTGATTGGCTGCAGGCTGATACAGAAGCACTTCCAGAAGGCAGGAGTCCTGTAGTGTCCGATTGTCTCGCAGCATCCGGCGCGGAGCACGACACCGCATCCGAGGGCTCCACGTCGTGTGACCGCACACTTGCGGTACCGGTGAAGCTCGTCGCCTTTGCCTGCATGCTCCTGTGCGTCTTTTTGACTGACCGTCCGCTGTGGCTGTGGCTTCCCTCACTTGTGGGTCTCTGTCACCTCGCCTTTCAGGGGCGATGGAGGCTGGTCGCATCGTTTACCAGCTTCTATCTGGTGCTCGCGGCACTCCTGTGGGCAATCGTTGCCCAGGGGCTGCGAATGGTGCTGTTCTCGGAGTTTACGGTCCTGCTCTTCTGGATCCTCTTTCCGGCCATGATCATCTCGTGGGACCTTATGACCACGCCCCCTGGCCTGCTTGCCGAATTCATGTCACGTCTGCACGCCCCGACCCCCTGGATACTTGGGATGCTGGTGGTGTTTCGGTTCTTTCCAACCATGGGCTCTGAGCTTGCCAGCATCGTGCAATCCATGCGCAACAGGGCCCTGCTCTCGCCGCTGCAGATCGTTCGCCATCCGGCCCTCAGCTGCGAATACGTGCTCGTACCACTTCTGTTGCGCTGTCTGCAGACAGCCGACCAGCTGACCGTCTCGGCGATCGCGCGCTGCGCCGAGCAGCCAGGCGTGCGGGGCAGCTACCACAGCCGTCCGCTTCGTCTGGGTGACTGGGCCTGGATGGCCGTCTGGATCGTGACGGCTACCGCGTTTCTGGCACTGGGAGGCTCGAAGCTGTGATCAGATTCGAGGGGGTCTCCTTCCGCTACCAGGGGAGCGACAATGGCATCTTTGACATCGACCTCACCGTCGCTGCCGGTGAGTGTGTGGTGTTGTGCGGCACCTCCGGCTGCGGGAAGACGACGGTAACCCGCATGGTGAGTGCGCTGATACCCTCCTTCTACCACGGAAAGAAGGAGGGGCGTGTCCTGGTGAGAGGCAGCGATGTGGAAGGCCTCAGGAGCTGGGAGGTCGGGAGTCTGGTGGGAAGCGTGTTCCAAGATCCCAAAAGCCAGTTCTTCTCCACGGAGCTTACCGGAGAAGTGGCGTTCGCCTGCGAGAACCGGGGCATGGACCGCATGGAAATCAGACGGCGCACTGATGGCGCCTTGGCCATGATGGACCTGGAGGCGCTGCGGAGCCGAGCGGTCGACACACTTTCCAGCGGCGAGCAACAGCGTGTGGCGATAGCCTCGGTATACGCGCTCACACCGACAGTCCTCGTCTTCGACGAGCCGACTGCCAATATGGATGCCACGGGCATGGCGCAGCTGCGAAAGACCGTGCTGGAGCTCAAGCGGCGAGGGCTCACCCTGTTGGTCGCCGAGCATCGCATAGCCTGGCTCGACGGCATTGCCGACCGCTACCTGTACCTGCGGGCAGGACGCATATGCCGGCAGTTTTTGCCTTCGGAGATGCGGGCGCTTCCCGATGTCGAACGGCGTCGCATGGGTCTGCGTTCGGCGATTCCGGTACCGCAGCCCCATCTTCTTGCTCCACATGGCACTCGTTTGGCCATCCAGTGCAGGGGGCTTGCCTGCCGGCGGGGCAAAACGCAGGTATGGCGTGGCCTGGACCTCTCGTTCTTTACGCATCGGGTGACGGCGATCATGGGGCCCAACGGCGTCGGTAAGACAACGCTCGGACTTGTGCTCAGCGGGCTTTTGCGGCAAAGGGAGGGTGAGGTGATCGTCGGCGGAAGGCGCCTGCGCCCCGCGCGGCGCAGACGGGAGCTGTGGTTCTGCGCCAACAACACTGGGGCCCAGTTCTTCACCAACTCCGTGTCCGACGAGCTTCTTATAAGCATGCGGGAGCATAGCGAGAAGGACATCGGGCGGGCACGCGACATTCTCAGGCGAATGGGGCTCTACCAATACCGCGATGCGCACCCGGCCTGCCTGTCGGGAGGTCAGCGCCAGCGCCTGGCGATTGCCTGCGCGCTTCTCTCCGATCGCAACATCCTTGTCCTCGACGAGCCAACAAGCGGCCTGGATGCCGCAAACATGCGAATCATCGCTACCGAGCTCAAAACGGCTGCCGCAGGAGGGCGATGCGTACTGGTCATCACACATGACACGGAACTCGTCGCCGAGTGCTGCGACAGCGCGATCTCACTCGGCTGAGGTCGTCCGCCCCATGAGACCTTGCGAAGGTCCTCCAGCTATGGGTACCTATCGCACCCCTGTCCCTCAAGGCACCAGATCAACGTATCGCGACCAAGTCACATCCGGATACCCTACAGTGGGATGATTCGGTATTCTGGTGCTTGCTGGACCAACCAGGCAAGAGCCTCCTCGCCGATCTGCCGTGCCGTATACACGTTTGGACGCAGCTTTTCAGCCCACCTGCGCCCAGGGTGAAGGGTGTCCCAGCGCGAACGCATCCCTTCGTAGCGCCCTCTTCCCGGATCATGATTACCGAAGCCATCGACCAACGTATTCCACAGCGGCCTATGCATCGCGATAGCCGAGGTCTCTGCCATCGGTACCCAAACGTATGCAAGCACCAGCGCACGGACATGAAAATCCGCAACATCAAGATTGCTGGAGGATTCGATTGAGCCTGTGTGCTTCTTAAGTCTTCGGTAGAGAGCGTTTCCCGAATAGTCATCGGGAGCCCTAGGACCAATGCCCTTGCGCGTCGAGGCCTCGGCTTTACCGATGTATATCGGCCAGCTTCCAGGCTCTCTCTTATTTGCCGCCGAGAGGGGTGCATAGTACCTGAAACCTCCCGAGTAGTATAGGGCATATATCCCCGGACCATCAAACGGCGGCAGAGTCATGAGCGGCGTCATCGGCGCCTTCGTCAGTTCTCCCGCTATCGACTCTGAGAGGCTGTCGAAGGCAAGCGGGTTGAAGATTGCTGGTTGCCAGCTCATGCCACATCACCAACAAACTGGAGCCGTCTATGCGGAATCTTGCGAACAGAGTCATCGATCAAACAGGTCGCGATTGACTCGGTGACCTTTCGCGCCAGCTCCACCGGCACGGCATTACCAATCTGCCGCATAGCCTCGCTCCATGACCCATGAAATGAGTAGAGGTCTGGGAAGCCCTGGATGCGTGCCGCCTCACGGACCGTGTAATATCGCAGCGAACCCTCATCGTCAATGAACATGTTCTCACCACCTGGAACACCATGAACACCCGCCTTGATTGCCTTTGATGGCTCATCGAGAAGAGACCCCGTGTGGCCTGGATAGCGCCGCGCACCCAGCTTCAGGACATGCTGCATCCAGTCAGACGTCCCGTCACGCCGTGGGTGAGGCAGGCCACCCAATGCGTCTCTCACTGTTCGCCAGGCCCTCTTGCCGCCCGAGGTAAGAGAAGGTCTCTCGGTGGACGATGTGCGGGAGGAGGCCCATCGCCCTCTATATGCCCCAGATTTCTTCGCGAAAGCCAATGCCTCTTTCGAGTGCGTAGGCTCTGGGAAAGACCAGTTCGCCCGCACGTCAGAGCGAAAGCCGACTATAAACACCCGTGACCTGCGCTGGGCAACCCCATAGTCTGCAGCATCCACGATGGTCGGTATCACCTCATAGTGCAAGTCATCATGCACGCCATTGGTATGCTCCCTGCATAGTCTCTTGTAATGTTCTCTCCAACTCTCTCCGTCACGGGCAGCAACGAGCGGGTGCTGCAGCCTCATCAGGATATAGTGGTAGTAGTCAGAGAAGGATGATCTTGTCAGGCCTCTAACGTTCTCGCACACGAACGCGCGCGGCCTGAGCGTTGCCACGACTGACGTCATGGCGGGAAACATGTCGCGGGGATCAAGCGCCGCGCGGGCAAGGCCGCCGAGCGAGAATGGCTGACACGGTGGTCCACCCGCAAGCAAGTCTATCTCGTCGGTCACACAAGACCAGTCAACGTTCCTAACATCACTCTCTACCACGTTGAGACCTGCAATAAGCGGATAGTTTGCGCTCACATTGTCTCGAAGCGTCTCGCAGGCGACATGATCCCACTCGACAGCCATCTCATGGACAAAGCCCGCGAGCGCCGTGCCAAGCAGCATGCCCCCTCCCCCAGCAAAGATCTCCACCGCCTTGAGCCGCCCATGACCCACGTTGTCCTCCCCTCCTCCCCTCTTATTCATAACATCCATTCTAACAGGACCCTCTCTTCTCCTCTCAATGGCAGCAAACCACGGCCGCCGATGCGCCAGCGTCTTCTCCCACTGCTTGTGCTTACATTTCTATGTAAGCATTCATATGAATCATTTAATACATTAAAATAGTAGTGAATAGCATCTCGCCGCTCTCATCACGTGACGAGGCCCGCAAGCCACCGAAGGCCCCGCAGCACTTGGATCCGTCTGCATCCTTTTCGCAGCTAAGGCGGGACAGACATGCCACACCAGCCAATGACACGTTGATGTATCCTGTCTATCCCCAACCAAAACGATGTCCCCTCAACAAAGAGGATTTCTATGACCAAGCGGTTCGTCTCCGAGACAACTGACTGCGACTTCAAGGCTCATGTCGAGCACTCAAGACCCAAGAGTTGGCTGAAGAGCGTGAGCGCCTTTGCAAACACAATTGGGGGCACGGTCGTGTTTGGCATCGATGACTCCACACACGAGGCGATCGGCATCGACAATCCCCAGGCAGAGATAGAGTTTATCTCGCGCATGATCCACGACCGCATAGATCCCATCCCGCACTTTGAGATAGCGCTATCAGGCGAGCGGGCAGGGGCGGTAATCGAGCTGCGCGTACCTGCGGGCACCCACCCACCCCACTACTACCGAGCTGATGGCAGACGCGAGGCCTACGTGCGCAACGGCGACAGAAGCGAGCTCATCTCGTCTGAGCACCTCAATGAGCTCATCCTCAAGGGAACGAACCAAACCTGGGATAGCCTCGTCTCAGGGATTTCGATGGATCGCGCCAGCTTCACGGTCCTGAGGGCAGGCTACGCTCTCAGGACCGGACATGACATAGATGACGCGGACCTCATCTCGTTTGGCCTCGTAACAGATGATGGAGGCTACCTTACGAATGCCGGTGCGCTCCTCGCCGACGAGCCGCTGATACGGCACTCCCGACTCTTCTGCACAAGATGGACGGGCACACGCAAGGAAGACCCAACCGATGATGGCGAATTCTCTGGTAGCCTGCTCACCCTGCTGCGAGAGGGCGAGGCATTCGTGAAGCGACACAACATCCTCTCATGGAAGAAGACCCCCAACAGCCGCATAAACCTCCGCTGCTATAGCGAGCGCGCCATCACCGAGGCGCTCGTGAACGCGCTTGTCCATCGCTCTTACCTTGACCTCGGCAGCGAGGTCCATATCGACATGTACGATGATCGCGTTGACATTATCTCGCCAGGCTCCATGATGAAGGGGCCACTGCCCAAGGATGTCATGTCCACGCATGTGGAAAGCCATCGCCGCAACCCCATAGTGTGCGACATCTTCAGCCGCATGAACCTCATGGAGCGTCGTGGAACGGGACTTCGCGAGATATGTAGCGCGACGGCTGCCGAGGACGGCTATAGATCCGAGTTCAAGCCCTTGTTTGAGAACGGACCACACGACTTCTACGTTACGTTGTGGAACATGAAGTTTGAGAGAACCCCCCAAGTCGCCCCCCAAGTCGCCCCCCAAGTCGAAAGGCTTCTGCGGGTCATGGGAAATGAGACCCTATCGCTGTCTGACATCATGGGACGCATGGGCCTATCTGACAAAAAGAACTTTAGGGAGAGCTACCTCGTGCCCGCGCTCAGGTCTGCGGTCATAGAGATGACGATTCCCGACAACCCCAACAGCAGCTTGCAAAAGTATCGACGCACACACGAAGCGTAGCGACAGGGAAAGGCTTGCCAAAGCAGCCCAACGGGAGATGGATGCCCCCTCACCCGCGATAGAGCCTCACCCGTGATAGAGCCAATTCCACGGTATGAAAAGCGGATTTGTAGTTACTCTCTAAATTTTACATTACCCACCAAAGCCTGTAGAGTACTTCCTATAGGAGAAGGGAGGTGCCCTCGTGTACATCAATCGAGAGATCGAAGCTGCGCTACGCACTCATCTAGCGCAGTTCAAGTGTGTGCTCGTCACAGGAGCAAGACAGACCGGAAAGACCACGTTGCTCAAGCACATCCTCGGCAGTACCTATGATTACGTCACGCTCGATGACATAAACGAACTCGACAACGCGATCGACGATCCTGGCACGTTTCTCAGCTCCTCCTCGACGCCCATCATCATAGACGAGGTTCAGCTTGCCCCGAGCCTCTTTCGCCAGGTAAAGCTCGTGGTCGATGCCAAAGACGCGTATGGCTCTGTCGTGCTCACGGGCTCACAGACCTATGGCCTCATGCAGGGGGTGAGCGAGTCGCTTGCTGGTCGTGTCGGAATACTCGAGCTCGGATCACTGTCCCTGAGAGAAATATCGGGCAACACGAAAGGGACGCCCTTTACCTCCCAATGCCTGCCGCGCAAGGAAACGCCGAGATCACCCAAAGGCTTCAATCTCTGGGCCCATATCCAGCGCGGCTCTATGCCACGACTTCAGGACGCTGAGATGGACTGGTACTCCTTCTACAACAGTTACATCCAGACCTACTTGGAGCGCGACGTGCGGCAGGCAATCAACCTAAGGGACCGGCGCAAGTTCTACAATTTCATGGTTGCGGCCGCCGCCCGAACGGGGCAGCTACTCAACGCGAGCGACATGGCCAATGACGTCGACGTTAGCGTGAGGACCATCCAAGGCTGGATCTCGGTCCTCGAGGCCAGCGGTATCATTCGTATTCTGCAGCCGTTTTGGGCAAACACCACAAGGCGCCTGACCAAGACGCCAAAGCTGTACTTCATGGATACGGGTCTCGCGTGTCATCTTGCGGGATGGAATACGCCAGAGCAGCTCAAGCGCGGAGCTATGGCAGGTCACATGTTCGAGACCTTCGTCGTCTCTGAGGTCCTCAAGAGCCATATGAATGCCGGACGCGATCCGCGAAACATCTCCTTCTATCGTGATTCGCAGAAGAGAGAGATCGACCTGCTGATCCAGGACGGGAAGGTCATGCACCCCGTCGAGATCAAGGCGAGGGCCAATGTGCGTGCCGAGGCAGTCAGAAACTTTGAGGTACTTAGCAGCTTCACTGATTACGAGGTCGGTTTTGGCAATGTCATATGTCAGACGGAGACGCCATACATGGTCAGCAGGGATGTCCAAGCCATCCCCGTCTGGGCGATATAGGTCAATCTGGCACTATCTGCAAGATCCAAGTCACCGAAGGGGGCGGCTCGTACTATACGTGTGCTGGTAGGGTCAACCAATACGAGCCCATGCTGCTGCATACCGGAAGTGAGTGAATCACTCACTTCACGATTGCGATGTGAGTGATTTTTCTCGCGAAAATGACTTGACATGATTTGACAAAGGAAGCTGAAATTACGTATACGCAGGTAGATCGATTATTGAAGGGAAGCTCGAAGTGAGTGAATCACTCACTTCACGATTGCGATGTGAGTGAATCACTCACATCGCAACGGCAGCGTCCTCGACGGGCATCCAAAGCAAGCAGATAGAAATGAGCCGGATAGACGCATGCTACGCACATCTGGTCTTCTCTCCGTGTGCTGTGGGTGCCCTGCTGAAGCAGGACTCCATCGGTGCCGCAGGCATCCCATGGAAGTTGAGACACTCGTGTCACCCAACGCAACTCGCGTCGCAACAGTGTACACAAATGCCCCAAACCAACGTCGAGAGGCCGTTTTCGCCGATTTATGTACACTCCTACTGCGTCTTTCCGTGCGGTCGGGCCCGACGGCCGAGGCTTACGGGCCCTGGCGCAAACCCCCCGCCAGCCTGGCGGGGGGTTGCTCGAGCGCATTTGCCCAGTTGGGCTATTTTCCA